>OJFP01000020.1_pt1 | contig 124256 bp, 126 predicted proteins | sample 1594141 | NCBI WGS metagenome assembly OJFP01 (sample SAMN05416843, study PRJEB24817) | seawater metagenome | isolation source: Sea water | place: Canada:Atlantic | collected 2013-07 | reverse complement strand
ACGAGATGTAGAGAGGTCTCGTGGGCTCGGAGATGTGTATAAGAGACAGTAATAGCCATATCTTCTAGTGTATTGGCAGCCACATGTATTCTTTTAGCTATTTCTTTAAGCTGAAGAATCATGTCTTTTTGACGAATGATAGTCTTGAGGTCATCCGATTTTAGAAGAGTTGAACTGGCGTTGGCACAAGCGGAAACCACTTGGTCGTAGAGTTCAAGTATTTGCTCAACATGATGACTGATTAGGCGTAAAGGTTGCTTCGGTAATAGGCTAATACCTTCTTCAAGCAGGCTGGACATAGTAAACAGGATGTCGGTAATGGGCCGATAATTCTCAAGCGAGTGGATGTCATACGTTTCTATTTCTAAACGGAAATGTTTAACACTTAGCGCTATCCAGTCAAGTTGGGTAATGATTCTATAGATCGATTCTTTGTCATAGGGCGTAATAAGAACATCCAATAACTGCTGCATGTTTCTCGTTTTTATTTCACGCTCGCGCTTAACATCATGGATGATGTGCCTTAACTCAGAAATGTCACTTTCAACACAGGCATTTCGAATGTGTGACATAAGCTTATTGACAATAGTGGCTTGCTGATAAATAGCAGCATTAAAATCCACCTCTTTGGGAAGAATATATTTGCGTATAAAGCTCATGAATTAACTCCAAATTGCGTTGTAACTAAAGCAAAATAACCAACCTAATATAATAGTAATAGGGATATTAAGCCACCAGCCAGAAAGAATACCCAGCGCTGTTTGCCATTTAACATGTAATGGTTTTCTTGCTGCACCATTACCCAATAAGGTTGCGGTAACAACTTGGGTTGTAGAAGTAGGTGCACCTATACTGGTTGCTAGCGTATTGACGAGGGCAGAGCCGATTTGGTTGGCGACAGAATGCACAGGGGTTACTTTAAAAAGTTTGTAGCCGAGCGTTTTTATTATTCGCCAACCACCAAATAGCGTACCTAATGTTATGGCAGATGCACACCAAAAGATTGCCCACATCGGTACGTGGAACTGTTGCTCATGACGAAACGCCAGTAGTGCCATACCGATAATAGCCATGCCTTTTTGCGCATCATTTGCGCCGTGTGAAAAGCCTAGCCATGCAATGCTAACGTACTGGAAGTATTTAAGCCATTTAGTAGCCTTAACGGTTAGATGACTGAATAATTTTATAAAAACCCTCATCACAAAAAAACCGATTAAAAAACCGAGAAATGGGGAGGCTAATAAGCCGGCCACTACTTTCATTAAACCCTCTAAATGACCGTTTTCTAGCGCATGAATCCCCCAGTTAATTTTCCCCGCACCGACAGCATATAAGCCTGCACCAACAAGTCCTCCTGCTAGCGAATTTGATGATGACGATGGATATCCTAGCCACCAGGTTATAAGGTTGAAAAAAATAGCCGACAATAAGGCGCCAATAACAATGCTTTCTCCTAGCAGTTGAGAGGCTTCGTTAATATCAATTAGTGTTCCAACGGTATTAGCAACCGTTAGCCCAACAGTAAAAGGTGCAATAAAGGTAAAGACACAAACAATAGAAATTGAGATGGCTGGGGACATCAGGTGTGATGCGATAGCCGTTGCCACCATGTCGGCAGCATCGTGAAACCCGTTAGTAAAATCAAAAATCCCAACGGTGAGTACAATTAAAACAAACGAAAGAGTGACTATATCCATTTATTCAACCTTAATGCCTAGTTATGAATTTCAAGCAACTCTCCCCCCAAATTCTTTGGTGAGCCGAGTATTATTACTGCTCATTATACAATCAAGAGAGTTAAGGAAATCAGCCAGCTTGATCCCTTCAGCTAAAGTGGACGTTACCTTTTAATTATATCCGGTGATGCAAACCATATAGCCAAAATTTATTTGTTTATCACATTCGAACCTATTCCCTATAAAGCACCCCGAATAAAAAATCACTAGACAAGTTTCAACCTGATTTATTTGGGCGCCGCACCTACACAAAAGCTTCCTGAGTTGCACTATATTGCATATCCAGTGACAGGTATAATGGTTCCCCTCCCCCGCTTTGTTAGATATTAGTATGAACGATGAAATTGATTACACGAATAACCCGCTGCATGGCCTTAGTTTAAAAAACTTGTTGATTGAAATAGTAGACCATTACGGTTTTGAAATTCTCTTTGCTTATTTGAATATCAACTGCTTTAAGACCAACCCAAGTATAGCGTCTAGCGTTAAGTTCCTTAAAAAGACGACATGGGCACGTGAGAAGATTGAGGCGTTCTATTTATATGAATTCAAAAGCTTGCCTAAGGTATCTTCCGAACAATATTCATTACCCCCTCGGGATCGGATTATTCCTGATGATCAAACGCCCGGCGAACCTGCTGAGTTAAACTTAGAGAGTGCTGAAAAATTACGTATAAAACGTGTAACAAAAGCCGCTGCATACAACAAAGGCAAACATGCAAACAACCGAGATAATCATCGTTACGAAAAGAATGAACACGAGTCTTTTGATTCTAATGACTCTTCTCCTGAAGAGCATGAAGACCCTTGGGCGAAATGGAGGTAAAACTAATTAAAATTCATCCGGCACTTTTCATCAACGTTGGCCACCCATAATCCCCTAATATCTTTAGACTTCTATCAAAACAACGTTAATATTAAAAATACCTAACAAAAGATTCATAACAACAAACTAAAAAATGCGTGAATCTTAACTTCGCCGTTAAACAATTTAAAGGATTTACCAATTGGCAAATATATTTAGCGATATTCCATCGAACTTACCAAATGAAATTTTTGACGATATTATCGTCACAGACAAGCTAAGGATTGAGCGCATCCTATCAAAAGGGCAAACCTCTCCAAGTAGTGGCTGGCATCATCAAAGTGAAAGTGAATGGGTTATTGTTTTATCTGGTTACGGTGTCATTGAGTATATAAATGGCGATAGAGTTACTCTTAAACAAGGTGATTATTTAAATATTAACGCTAATGAAAAGCACCGAGTGATAGAAACATCGTCTGATGAAACGACCGTTTGGTTAGCGATTTTCTATTAAGTTTGCTCATTATAAAAATCAGAATTAAAGGGGAGCACCACCCTTTTATTAGACAGTTACTGAGCACAGCTTAGCCTTCTACTTAAAACTCGCTTATTAGTGGAGGCGTCACAAATCTCTCATTGTCATGCAGAGTTCACCCTATTAGCCATGAGCCTATATTGTGTTTATTAATGGGTTTTCAGCCACTGCTCAAAGTTTTTCGCTGACATAGGCTTTCCAAAGTAATAACCTTGAAATACCTGACAGCCTTTTTCAGCAAGAAAGCCTATTTGCTCTTCAGTCTCAACACCTTCTGCAACCACCGCCAGTTTAAGCTTTTCGCAAACCGTTAAGATAACATCGATAATGGCCCGATCATTCTCATCACTCGCTATATCCATTACAAAGGAGCGATCAATTTTAAGTTGCTGCAAAGGCAGGCGTTTAAGGTATGACAGTGAGGAATACCCCGTACCAAAATCATCCATTGAAAACCTAACACCCTGCTTTATCAAGGCTGTCATTTTTTCAATCGCTTCGTCCAGCTTATCCATAACCATACCCTCTGTTATTTCTAGGTAAAGCAACTCTGAAGATAAGCCCGTTTCTTCCATAATACTTTTTACGGTTGAAACAAAGTCAGTTTGAACAAATTGCTTAGGGCTAATATTAACCGCAAAGTGCTGATTATTTTTTCCAAACAAGCCTTTATCAACCCATTTTTTTACTTGCTGGCAACTACTCCGAAGTACCCACTCACCCAACGGAATAATAAGTCCAGACTCTTCGGCAATAGGGATAAATTTAGCCGGTGAAATCATGCCTAATTCTGGGTGATTCCAGCGTAACAGCACTTCAGCGCCTACACATTGTCCCTTATGGTCAACTTGTGGTTGATAAAAAGGCTCTAAATGACTATTTTTTATTGCTCGACGTAAATCTTTTTCAAGCTGCAATCTAGCATCGGCTGTTTTTTGCATCTCGGGTTCATAAAAACATACTTGGTTACGTCCTTGTCCTTTAGCCCTGTACATGGCCGTATCTGCATGTTTTAAAATATCATCGACATTGCAATCCTCTGCTGAAAACAGGCTAATGCCTAAGCTAACGGAAACATAATGCTCGTGCTCATATAAAAAGAAGGGTGCCGCTAAGACGTGCTGCACTTTCTCAGCTATCGCCTGGGCTTGGCCAGCGGCTTGACTTGGATTATGGCTCAAATCTGTTAAAAGAATAATAAACTCATCACCCCCCAGCCTTGCAACGGTATCTTCTCCTCTTATTTGTCGATTTAACCGTTGCGCCACTTGTTCCAATAAAGAGTCGCCTATGTTGTGACCCAATGAGTCATTAAGTGTCTTAAAATGATCTAAATCTAAAAAGAGAATAGCCGAGTAATGTTGATGCCTTTTAACTGATGCCACTTCAACTTCCAAACGGTCTATTAACAAGCGCCGGTTAGGTATTTTTGTTAAGGGGTCATAAAAGGCCAATCGCTCAATGTCCCTCTCAGCTTTTTTCCGCTCAGAAATATCTCTAGCCACCCACATCACAGAGCCTTTTGAAGAACCTTTTCGATCTTGATATACAACCACTCTCGCCTCAAGGTAAACTTTTTTATTCGGGGTCGCTACTTCATATTCATAAACTTGCATTTTTTTTGTGTCTAATGTTCTTTTTATGGCACTGATAACACCTTCTGCTTCCTTGATAGACAGCATTTCAGGCACATATTTTCCAACTATCTCAGACGCACTGACCATGCTTAGGCTATCACACGCCCCATGAAACTCTAAGACCAGCCCACCTTCATCAATCACCATAACCATGTCAGGTAACGTATTATTAAGAGCCTCTAGTCGTTGGTTATTTTGCCGTAGTAACTCTTGTGCCTCATAACTTTCTGTCACATCATGAAAAACAAGGATAACCCCACTTAAGTCACCTTCTTTACTTAAAATGGGTGCGGCACTGTCCGCAATTTGATATTCCGTTCCATCTTTTGAAATGAGCGAGGTATGGTTAGCTAAGCCCATGGTTTTACCGGTTAAAATCACCTTCTCAACAGGGTTTTTTAAAACAATTCGGGTTTGGGTATTAACAATATGGAACACTTCATACAGCGGCTTTCCAACTGCGTCATCACTCTTCCAACCTGTTAGCTCACTTGCCACTGGGTTTAACCGAGTCACTCGCCCAGCAACATCCACCGTTATAACTGCATCGCCAATTGAATCCAACGTAACATTAAGGTTTTCTTCGCGCTCTCTAATACTCTCAATTGCTTGAAAACGCTCAATAGCCAAGCCACATAAGTTAGCAAGACTGTCCACAATGGCCAGCTCTTCATATGTGGGAACACGAGGGCTTGCGCTATAAATATCGACTGTCCCCACCACATTAGTACTTGAAGCAAAAATAGGGGTACTAAAACACGCACTTATATTGTAGCGCTTCGCTAGTTTGTAAAAGTCTAGCCAGCTATCGTCTTTTAGAGTTGAAATAACGCGTTCTTTGCTTAATATAGCATCCATCGCAGGTGTTTTACCTTTAACAATAAGCGCACCTTGCTCTATTTTAACAAACTCACCTGGTAACCCAGGAGCCGTGACAGAGTTGATAAACTGACCTTCTGTATGGCAAACAGCACTGCTTAGTTCTTTATCTTTCAACAACCTATTTATTTGCAAACAGGCCATTTCAAATATATCTTCTAGGGTACTGCCTAAGGCAATTTTCTCAAGCACGACACGCTGAGCAGACAGGAGTGCTTCAGACTTTTGATGCTCTACCGCGGTGCGGTAACTACTAACAGAAAAAGAGAGGTCATTCACTACTTCTATTAGCAATTTTGTATATTCAGCCGTAAAGAAATCTTTTTGCTGTTTACTTAAGGTTAAAACACCTATCACTTGGCCATTGATAACAATAGGCAAGGCCGCTATAGATTGAATATCACTGAGCTTTAGCGCATCTAACCATGTTGATTGATAGCTAACCTCTGTATTAAAAATATCATTCTCAATAATTGGCTGATTGGTTATCATCGCCATTGCCGATATTCCTTTACTCCAAGGCGTATTAACATCGGTAGATACTTTTATTTTTTTTTGAAGGTCTTCTGGAATACCTGAGCTAGCAAGAGATTCGACGTCTAACGTTTCCTTGTTAACCAAGCCGACCCATGCGGAGTCAAACCCTCCTGTTTCTGTCATAATACGGCAGGTTTCAGCAAACAATTCTTTTTCATCGGCTAGCCTCACCATTGCTTGGTTAGACTCACTTAGCATATTATATAGAGCCGTTTTATCGGTTAATGCTTTATACGAGTGTCTAATTTTTGTTGTCATTGCGTTAAATGACATCCCCAACTTAACCAGTTCTAACGCACCTTTTTCTTCAACTCGAACATTCAAATCTCCTTTGGAAAGGTCCTCACTGGCTGCCGCCAATTTCATGAGCGGCTTGTTAATAAAAAAATCGAAGAGGAATACGAGCAGTAAGTAGATTGAAAAACCAGCAACCCACGCCCAAATAGCATCTTTAACCAACTGGTTCCAAGTGGATGTTTTTTTGTTACTTACGTCATATATTAATATTAGGTGGTCATCTTCAGCGCTTCTTATCTGGGCTTTTTCAAGGCCCAGTTTAACGCTATAGCGGCTATATATATTGCGCCCATCGGCCGAAATAATAGCGCTTGCCTTTGAACCAGTTTCTGCCAAGAAGTCAATCAAACCCTTTTGATTTTGTATCGAATCAAGTGCCGCCAGTGATTGCCCTTTTTGCTCAAATTTTGTTGAGTATTTCACCATTCCATCAGCACCAACAAGCACAAGTAGTTTAACTTCATGGTGTAAGCCCATACTTACAATTCCCTCCTCCACGCGGTTAAAGTCTCCCTGCCTTAGTCCATCAGACACCAACTTTTGTAATCGAGACATTTCCACTTTAACGTCATTATGGGCTTCTTTCTCTATTATCTCGTCATACACTCCGTGCTTATAAATCAGCGTAATGATTAACAGCAAGGTATAGAGAAATAACGTAAAAAGAGGAACGCTAACCCTAAGAGACCAACCTTTAAGAACCTTCATTGAATAAACCTGGCATCAATTAGCTGCTTAATAAGCGGCTTTTTGTATAGCAGTTTTTCTTTCATCATCACAGACACGAGTTTTTCCACACTTTTCATTAACGGGGACTGTTGACCTGCCATCATACGTCTATTTGCTTGTCGATTAGGGAGCTTGACCCCTTTATATGCAAGCATAAGAGCTTCCGCACTGGTTGCTAACCTTGGCGACATAAGCATGACACTTTTATCAGGCTCGGCTTCAAAATAGCGCAAGGCTTTAAACTGTTGTTCAATAAGTGTTTTTAGGGCTGGTGAGCGGCTATCTATCACTGATTGGCGGGTCACTAAAACATCAATAATTTGATTGGGCATATGCGTACTATCAAAGAGTATTCTTGCCCCTGCTTTGTGCAGGCGAGTGATGACCGGTTCAAAACTGACCACTGCATCAACACGTCCTTCTTTAAAACCCAGAAAATGCTTATCGACTGTTAAAGGTACCACTTGAACATCACTAACGGTCAAATTAGCCTCTGTTAAGGCAGCAACAAGAACAAGCGCACCCACAGCAGTATTTTCCACCCCGATTCGCTTACCTTTAAGGCCACCCAAGGTCGTTATACTAGGTGCAGCCAATAAAGCATCGGCTCCATTCGATGTATCCATTACTAAAATGACACGTAAGTCATCCTCCGTTTGCATTAACGTTAACACTTCATCTAAGGTTAACGCGGCAACATCTAAAATTTCATTTTGAAAAGCATGCGCCACTGTCGTGGCCGAATTCAGCTCAACCAACTCGATGTGCTTTTCATCAAAATACCCTAGGCTACGCGCTAAATACAAAGTCTCGTACCCTAACCACTGATTACTACCAACACGCAAAGGCCTTTCAGGATTACTGCATGCACTTAAAAAAAGTCCTATAACAATGACGGCGACGTAGTTCAATATATTTTTATGTAACAAATATCACCTCCTTACTAATACTTAAAGCAACCATCTTACCTTTCAACAACTTACTATAAATTTAGCAGAAATAACCACTAAAATGGATTAATCACTATTTAAATTGGCTAATTCTTACACGCTTTACTTAACAAGCTGACTTTCTATACTCAAATGAGCTCTTATACTTAATTGACATAAAAAAAGGGCTTTAAGAATAAGCCCTTTTAATGATTTTAATGATTTTAATGATTTTAATGATTTTAATGATTTTAATGATTTTGATGATTTTGATGACCGCTGTATTAGAACCCAAAGCCCACATCAATAGAGAATTGATCCATGCACAACTCTATGGTGTTGTTAGGAACAAACAAACTCCCTCCGGAAACACATTTTTCTGGCGCATACATAATGGCAACATCAAGTGAGTTGCCACTTTCTAAAGTCTTAGTAAAACCTGCCGTGTAGTGGTGCTCAATGATGCCAGATGCAACTATGTTAAACGTCACTTCATCGCTTGGAATAGGTTGCTGTCCATAGCTTGCACCGATACGCCAAGTCAAATCCTCTTGTGTTGACCAGGTGTAACCAAGCTTGTAGATAGTCATATCATTCCAACCAAAGCCAACTTTATCGCCAAGCCTTCCACCACTTAATAATCTGCGTGACGAGTTACCAATAGCGTCTGATTGGCTGTATTGAATTTGTTGAATATCGGCAGTGAAAACGCCCTGCCCAACATCAGCTGCTAGGCCAATTTGTGCATGAGCAGGAATATCAAACTCACCACCGTGAGTGAATAAGCCCGCATAATCATCAAAGGTGTTTTTAATTTTTGTTTGATACGACGCACCAAGACGGATGCTCGGCGTCACCTCTGCCAACACACCAAAGCGAAGACCAAAACCAGCCGCATGGTCATAACGATTGTCGCTTAAATTATCGGGGTCTACTGAGAAGCCTGCAAAGTTACTTAAGCCATTCATTCTTAAAAATGAATAGTTAATAATGGCAGCAAGGCCCCAAGACGCCTTATTATCAGCAAATCTTCTTGAATAGTTTAAGTTAGCAAAGACCTGCCCATAGTCGACACCCGTATGATCACCTCCGTATACTCCCGCACCAAAAGGCGTATCGCGGGTTGCATAATCGGTGTTCATTCCACCATTACCATAAATCGCTATACCAACTGATGCGCTAGAGCTAATAGAGCGACTAAAAGCAGCTGAAGGGATGAAAAAAATCTCGCTATCACTATCAACGGTTGGACCTGGAAATGGCCCGCTTGCGCCCATAGGTCCATCTACCGTGTAACCACGACTGGGTGAAAAATACTGTAAATTGATATTATTTTGTTCACCAACAAAGACCACACCAGCAGGATTAATAGACGCTATTAACGCATCTTGCGGGAAAGCGACCCCGCTACCAGCTATGCCAACTTGTTTAGCGCCATAACCAAGGGCAAACAAGCCATTAGATGCCATGGCATTAGGAATAATAGTGCAACTTAAAAGTATTAATGCACTGACTATGATGTTTTTATAGCGTTCGGAGGTTATTTTCATTAGGGGGTTTTTATAATCAATAGTTCTAAGGCGCGAGATTATAATTTTATCTGGTTATTAGTTCAATCACTCCTTCATTAAGCCTTGCATCATTTCATCAACCTAATAACCCTCATATTACTGATTAGAAGGATCTGTTAGGCAAGATAACAAGCCATTTGAATTTTTATTATTAATAATGGGGTGAGGCGGCACCTAAGAAGTCGTTTCAAAACTAAGATTAGGTACCTGTAGTTGGTCAACCAGGTCGTCTGAAATACAAATAATTGGTAAGTATAATTTTACTCTTAGAAATAGAAATTTAGTTGCTTCCCCATCCTTTTGGCTTTACTCCTCAAGCAAAAAAATGCTCTATAGTTTAAAAAAAATAGTAAATAAACCCTGTTAGTGGTTAATAATAGAGTTATTATTTTAAAAATTAATGACGGAAGGAAAAAAATGTTTAGAAAACTAATATCGGCAGCTTTATTTGTATCTTTTTTAGCCATGTCAACCTCCGGCTTAATGATGTTTTTCATCGAAAAACCTTCATTCACTATACAAATGCACCCTGTCCATAAATTGTTTGGCCTTATTATGGTATTTGCTGTTATTGGTCATCTTTTTTTAAACTACAAAATGCTATTAAATTATTTAAAAGCCAGCTCTGTGTCTATATTTTTTGGTGCCTTGATCGTTTTGCTTGTTGTACTCTATGGCGTTGCTTTCAACAATGAGATGCCAAAAGAATTAGCAGAACCCTTAGATGCAATTGCTGATCAGTTTGAATCAGGCGGCGCCAACTAAGTAAGAGCCAAAAGGAGCTTGAACCAACCGGGCTCAAGGCTAGTGATTACATCATTTCCTAGTAGAGAGGGCTGAATTATCAACCCTCTCTATCCGAGTTTTTAACTCGTTGCTGAAAAAACTTTGTAAAAACTAGAGCTATCTTGTATATCGATAGAAAGTTGTAGTTTCCTAGAGATATCGCTAGCAGAAAAAATTCCTCTAATTTTGTGGCTTTCACGATCTAGTACTAGACAATGCTGCTGACCACTTTCTTTTAATGCATCGATCACATCCCCGATTTGTGCATTTTCTACTTCGTTAATATCTAAGGCAATTAAATCGTTTTTGGACTTCATTAAGTCAATTACCTTTAGTTCTTCTCTTTTGTAACCTTCTGATACTTTCTTTACAATTTTTCTAGGAATAACGTCAGACGAGCTTATAACGCCAATAAATTGTTCATTTTCACTAATAACAAACTTCAATTTAACATGGGCTTTCACCATTAATTCTTGCAAATTAATGATTAATGTCGACGAACTTATCACTAAAGGCATAACTTTATTAAAGTCTGTAAAAAATTCTAACGCAGGACTTTCCACAGTTAAATCACGCTTTTCTTTTGGGTATGCTAAGTCATCAATATTTTCTGTCTTATATAAATTTAATTTTTTCATTGAGTTGTTCTCCTACATCAAGCTGTTACCACTTGAAGACTAATAGGGTTAATAAATTGGACTGTTCAGTGTAAAACACTTATCCGCTTTAATCGTTAAGTTTGGCCGATATGCCAAGTAAAAGCACATCAACTAATCGCTAAGGTAAGGCGGGCCACGAATGGGTTCAGTGTTAGCACCTTTTATTTCCGATAACAAGGCAGCTTGCCGGTAATAGCCTGCGTATCTGTTAACACGAGGAATTAGGGGGGTTCTTAATAATGTATCATCCTGATTATCAAGAATTAAATCTGAACTAGTTAGACTATTACTTTGGTCTAATCCAATAAAAACGAAGGTCTGCTGATAGCCGCCCAGAATAATGCTTGCAGCGGCATTTCCTGAACCGAAGACAAAAACAAGGATTAAAAAGATTAATCTACCCATAAGCCGTCTATTAGCATGATCAACGATAATCATCCATAGTACGTTTACGACTTTGCTTAATCAAGCGCCTTGATGAACTTGATCAGCTGTCAACCCGCTCTTTAAACAAGCAAAATAAACGGGTATATAAACAGTTGCATAAACGTTCATAAAAGACACTGTTTTTGTTGAGAAAATATTGTTCTGATAGACGCTAATATGTATTAATTAAAGTTTTATCTAACAGGATAAGCATTGAAAAGCGAGTAACAGACCAACCAAGGCAAGCTAGTACAACTAAACTAAAAGTTCGCTATCAAGAGTACTTAGGTTTAACTGTTCCCCATCGCAAAGCCATTGCTAATAACGCCTTCTTGGAAGTGTTTTTCTCGATCAATATTAAAGGCTTCTGGTGAAACGATTCCTTGAATACGGAGCGAGCGACCTTTTGAGTCGGTCAGCACTTTATCGAGGTTGATGACCATTTCCTTAACTGGGTTCATATAACGATCCATGATAGTCATAACTCGTGGACGCAGTTTTGATTCTTCATTAACCTCAAGCACTAAAGCAATCTGGTTGTCGCTTAGTTGCACGTAACAACCGGGTGGGAAAACACCTAAACTCTCAATAAATTTACTCACCAATGGCCGATCAAACTGCTCACCTGCTTGCTGATAAAGAACTTGAGTGGCTTCCAGGTGTGTCATCCCTTTTTTGTAGACCTTATCACTGGTTAGTGCATCATAAGTATCAACAATTGACACAATGTTGGAGTAAAAAGAAACACCCGAATTTTTTAAGCCCTGAGGGTAGCCCTGTCCTTTAATACGTTCATGGTGAGTTAACGCCGTTTCTATCGCGCCATGAAACATGTTTTCACTGGACTTTAACAGTTCAGCACCCAACGTTGTGTGGGTTTTCATAATGTCTAGTTCTTCGGGGTTTAATTCTGATGGCTTATTTAGAATTGCCGAGGGTATTAACATTTTACCCATATCGTGCATCATGCCGCATAATCCTAGGTTTCTTAGCTCTTGTGTTGATAGACCGATGTGTCGCCCCAAAACAATTGATAACATGCTGACGTTGAGACTATGCTGCGCAGTGTACTCATCTTTCTTTTTTAGCTGGGTTAGCCATAAGTGGGCATCGGGGGATTGCAGAATACTATTCACGGAGGATGCCACCGCTTCTTTTGCTAATTTAGTGTCAATTCCACCACCATTTTTCACCCTTTGCATAAAATCAGATACCAACTGACCCGTTGCGCGATAATTTTTTGTTGCGTTATGAATTTCTTTTTCGAAGGAACCTTTCTTTTTGGGTGCTGTTCCAAGAATCAGTGAGCTATTGGCGGCCTTGCTTTTTGCAGCGAGGCTTAATTTGCTTTCTCTAGCACGATCAATATAAACGTAGTAACAAATATTTTTAAGTACGCCTAGCTCACGTTCAGTTTTGATGTTGAACCCCTGTAATTTAAAAGGTGATTCGAGCCAGGGGCGATCTAGTTCGGCAACATACATACCAAGCTCTAAATTTGCTGATCGAATATAGGTCAGTTCAGATTCTGATAGGTGTTTAGTCGTTTTTATCTTTAATGACTTTTTACCAAAAAGTTTTAGAAGCCAACTAATCATCACGTTATACCTTTTGTCCTTATCAGGCACTCGCTTCATCAAGCGAGCAGATTCATTACTTATGAAAGTATAAGGTAAACATTTGTCATTTATTTACACCACGGCAGTTGGCATTCAGATCTTAGATGTAGGTCACAAATGTTAGCCATTTGAGCCGTATTACAGACCGCATGTACCTTACAAAAGGGTTATTAATGTATCAGTTTCGCGCTAAACGTTGTAAAAGGTTCCAAAAAATGATTAAGAATAACGAGGGCAATTCACACCAAACCCACTTTTACACCTATAGACCCTGCCGATATTGCGCCATAGTAGAAAGCGGTATCATTTGCGTCAGTTGATCTTTTGCACCGCCTTGTCCGCTGATCATTTTTTCAAAGTATTCAATCAGTTGAATTTTATTTTGCTCAGCTTTTGACCCTGAGCCAATATTGGTTAAATCAATAAAAAACTCATCAAACAAATCAGCCAAATCGGTTACTACATCCATATTTAAAAACTGCTCATCATTATAAATACTGGGATAACCGCCTTTTTGCTTATCAATGGCAAACGAAACACCCTTCACATTGGTGATGGTGGTCGCCTTTTGACATTTGAGCATGCAACTATCTTCGATACTTGGTTTCTTACAGCCCACGGTTTGCTGGAAAAAGCATTGTCGACTAGTCATCATTAAAATGGGGTGGTAAATACTGTATAGCAATTTGAAGTTTTTTGGCCGTGCAATATTTTTAATTTGCATCCGGTTAATCTCATTAGAAATAAACGCACCGGAACAATTAAGTTCTTCTTGTAATGTCAGCAAAGCATACGAATTAGTGGTGTTTAAAAACGGCCCGGCAATCCAGTCTATTCCCATTTCAAACGCTTTATAAGCAATACCCGTATTATTAGTAACAATACGTTTCGGCCGTACCTGCTTGAGAATATTAACCGCTTCTAGGTAGTCTTTACCGATTAATACGGCTGGAAACCAGGGTATTAAACGCGGGTTTTGCAACAACAAATCAATGTATTTAGTACAGCCTTTTTTGAAGCTTTCGGGCAGCTTAAAGTAGATATCTGCATCCGTTACATCACACAAATGAAAGTCTTTTTCATCGGCTATTAAAATGGACATAGACGACAGGTTATTGGCAGATAAACCAGCGTGGGTTTTAGGATGATTAACCAACGCAGGAACATCCACTTCCCCCACCACCTCGATAGAATCATTCAGCATGAACGCTGCTTTGTTTTTCATTCGTGCTAATTCTTTAAATGGAAGACTGAGGTTTTCCGCCAACCCATAAAAATCAAGAGTTTCAATAATATACCGCGCATTATTAAAGGATTTAAAACGTTTTTCTATGACCACTGAATCAAGTATGGAGTGTGTTGCTTTTTTTAGTTGCTCATTTGATTCGATCACATACGTAGTACCTAACTCATTGTTCTTGCCTTTTACTTGTATGCTTAAGACCAATGGCTCACCCAGCTGGCCAGAGAAACCTAGTTTAAGTTGTTGCTTCGCAATGCTTAAGCCTTTAATTTTCTCGGCCAACTCATCGCCAATTTTATTTTTATCATCGTAGAGGCCTTGTTTTGCCTTTTGAATATGCACAATGGATACGGCTTGGCTTTTCGTCACCGCATGCTCAACACTATGGTCTCGAGGGTTGTCGATAAACATCTCTTTAGTAAGATCGCCCTTCAAAAATGAATTCGTGAAATCACGATTAAAGACTTTATGTAAATTCGAGTCGTCTTCTAATAAGCGACCAGTTTGTTTAAATTTATCCATTTGTTTACGCCAGCTATCCACCACCGTATAAACATAATGCGCGCCCTTAATACGCCCTTCTATTTTTAACGAATCAACCCCTGCGTCCACTAATTCAGGCAAATCAAAATAGGCTGAATTGTCTTTTAAATTAAGTGGAAAATTATTGCCCGTGGCAGTGGTTTCATATTCATCTCGGCACGCTTGGCTACACCGCCCTCGGTTACCTGAGTTGCCGACACTCACCGAGCTTGAATAACACTGACCAGAAAAGGCTATACACAGCGAGCCATGCACAAAAACTTCGGTTAACACGCCATGATTATGTGCAAAACTTGTCAGGCTTTTCACCTCATCAAGGTTTAGTTCGCGTGATAAATTAACTCGAGAAGCGCCAATCTTGCTCAAAAACTGTATTTGCCCTTCATTGTGCGTCGTTAACTGCGTTGAGGCGTGTAAATCAAGATTTGGAAAATATTTCTTTACTAAATTAAATGTACCCAAGTCCTGCACAATAATGCCATCCAGACCGGTATTCACTAATTTATTCAACAGCTTGATTAAGCTCGGTAATTCTTGCTCCAATATAACGACATTGAGCGTCAAAAATACCTCGCAATCGTGCTGATGGGCTAAGCGTAATACGCCACACAAGTCATCAAAAGAAAGGTTGGTTGCCCGATTACGTGCATTAAAAACATCTAAACCGCAATAAACAGCATTTGCACCGGCAACAATGGCCCCTTTAATCGCTTCCACATCGCCGCCGGGTGCTAATAACTCTATTTTCTTATTCATTCAATTCATCGCGTCTGACTATAAAAGCTTATTCTACTGTATCCAGCATTTGCACCGGCTATTAGTCGTCACAGTTCAACTCATAGAAACGATGAGCAAGGTCCTCATCGTGAGACAAATGATGAATTAAAACTGATAACTCGGCGTTGATTGGGAAACAGCTATTTCATCCTCTGACATCTCAATCGAAATATCATCAAATAAAGGCGTACTTAAATAACGTTCGCCAGTATCTGGCAACATACATAAAATATTCGCACCTGGCTTCGCTGTTTCGGCTATTTTCAAAGCCCCAGCCAGGGTAGCACCTGCTGAAATACCCACAAAAACACCTTCCTGTTGCGCCAAGTCTTTAGAGCATTGGATAGCCTCTTTGCCATCAATAGGTATCAATTTATCAATACGCGAGCCAGCATCCACCACCTCTTTGGTTAACTTTGGAATGAAATCTGGTGTCCAACCTTGCATTGGGTGAGGGGTAAAATTAGGGTGACTTTCGTTTTCAACTTGAGGAATGCCACTGCCTAATAATTGCGCATTAACCGGTTCACACACGATAACTTTCGTCTCAGGACTTTTTGCTTTTAACACCGCTGATACGCCGTTTAACGTCCCACCTGTTCCATAACCACTAACCCAATAGTCAAGCGTTACGTCCGAGAAGTCTTCTAAAATCTCTTCGGCCGTCGTTTTCATATGCATCTTTGCATTCGCTGGGTTTTCAAATTGTTTTGATTGCCACCAACCATTTTTAGCCGCCAGCTCCTCAGCTTTTTTAACCATCCTTGTGCCTTTTTCAGATGCCGGCGTTAGCACCACTTTTGCACCTAAAAAACGCATTAGTTTTCTACGTTCGACACTAAAACTTTCTGCCATAGTAACCACTAACGGATAACCTTTTTGTGCACAGACCATCGCTAAACCAATGCCGGTATTTCCACTCGTTGCCTCTACAATAGTTTGGCCAGGCTTTAACTCGCCGCTTCGTTCAGCATCTTCTATAACACCCAAAGCAAGCCTATCTTTTACTGAACCCATCGGGTTAAATGCTTCTACTTTTGCAAAAATATTAATGCCCTTGGGGCCGAGCTTATTAATTCGTACAACTGGCGTATTACCTATTGTTTGTAAAATATTATCGTATCGCTTACCCATGTTGACTCTCCTTATTGATTATCATTTTTCTTGTGAAATGAATTCCCGACCTATCTCAAGCACTTCGTTGACCAAATCATCCGCGTGGTGCCAATCAGTTCGTGCGCCTAAAAAGCACGGCCGAATGACAAGCTTGTTTTCCACCATTGTTGTACTCGGGATGTTGACACCATTTTTCATTAACTGTCTGTGAATTTTTTTATTCAGTTCATTTAAATCACTCACGTTTTCGTGAACGTAGCGAAAACAACAAACGGACAAGGTCGGCTCTAATGCTAACTCTAAATTAGGCTCACTTTTAACTAAATCTGCAACACGACGCGCCATTCCATTATGTCGACAAATACGCGCCTTAACCCCCTCAACGCCAATCTCACGAATCAATGCCCACACAATAGCACCACGAGCAGGTGCAGATAATTCAACACCTAAATCATGATAGGGGAAGCCAATCGCATCCATAGAGTTTTCAACGTGTTCATTCTGTACCGTAGTTGTTTCAATGTAGGCTGCTTCCCCTTGGTTAAAGGTTTTATATTGCGCCTGAACGTCACGTACAAATGTGGCACCGACCCCAACAGGTGCGCCAAGCCATTTATGGGCATCTACGGTAATAGAATCCGCTAACGCTAAGCCTTTATATAAATCGTGAACTTGTGGATCTAATGTGCCCGGCAAACCATAAGCACCATCGACATGAAACCAGATATTATGCTCGCGGGCAATTTCGCCAATTTCTTGCAATGGATCAATTGAGCCCGTATTAGTACTACCCGCATTAGCGACAATGGCCACTGGTAACGCATCTGACTTTTTATCTTCTAACAACAAACGTTTTAGCGCAATTGGGGAAAGTCTCATCATATTATCCACGGGCACATGCACCATCGCATTACGCCCCATTCCCAACACAGCAACCGCGCGATGAACGGTATGGTGGCTATGTTCAGTTGCGTATACTTTACAAGCACGTTGAACACCATCATTAGCTGGGTCTAACCCTACTTGTTCAAATGCAGACTGCCTGGCAGCGCCTAGCCCTATTAAGTTAGCTGTAGAACCCCCACTACTAAAAACACCTTGCATACCCGTTGGCAAGTCAAACATCTCCGCTAACCAATTTAAGGCAGCGCCCTCTAAGTGATTAAAGGCTGTCATCCCGATACGTTGAGGTGACGCCACAATACCTGCCAACGTGGCTATTGAGCCCATATCCGTTGCTGCGGTTGTAATATAGGACGTACAACCTGGTTTAGCAATTTGAGAGCCATTGGGCATAACATGCTGGCCTATTTCGCCAATCACTTGTTCTGCACCTATACCTGTGCTTGGAACTGATCCACTTAATGCGGCTTTCCAACTATCCACGGTGGACATTGCGTCAGGGTGTTCAAAACGCTGGTACTGTTCTATAGCACCAGTCAGCTGACTCAATAAATCAGACAAATTATTACATTCTGCTTTTTCTTCAAACATTAAAATACCAAACAGTTAGAACTTAAATTGTCACTTTACCATTGCGTTATATAAGTAACATAATTATTGATACTGGATTTTGCCGAGAGGTCCCTATCTAAAGCAATGCCTAACCAGTAAACTAATTAAAGCCTCATTAAACTCGCCTCAAGTTTATTTTAAAACTTATTTAAACCAATACTTTACTGAGAAACCGACTTAGATCTTTCACCCTATCAAAGTCTAGGTAGTTTAGTAATCAATCTATTAATTGGCGTTAATACTGAGGCTCACAGAGTGTTTTCTCAGATAAGTTGATTATTGAGCTCTGATCAAAAAGTAAAATAGGACCCTAGCCGTTATGTTGATTAATTTCAAAATAAGATAACGATAATGCTAGTGAATTTAAAGGCTAAGCTGACTTAGGCCCATTATTATCGTTAACACAGTAATTTGACTTAAATTTCGGCTTTAATATTAATGCTAGATAGTCTATGGTTAGGAGATAAAAATAATATCAAGGGACACTAATGACAACTCAAACACCAAATCAGCCACTTGCCTCTGTATTACTAACTGGGAGTTTGGGCATCATTGTCGTATTAACACTCGCTGCTCTTTGTATTCTTCCGTTTGAACAACACTTTTTTACCGGTTGGGTGGGTATCGCTTTTATGTGTGCAACACCCACACAAGTGATTTTAAATTTGTTTTGGCATAACAACCTACCCAAACGAATCGGTGATATGCCACAGCCATTAAAAGGCATTAGTTTGACCCTTATTACCGTAGTAGCAGGTGCATTTTTCACCCTGTTATTGTCCACATTGGTTGGCCAAAATTATGGCGATACCCCTATGTTTATTCAATATACGATTCTTACGGTTGTGACTGTTTTATGGCTTATTCCAATATGGCACGCGTGGCCTTTTTCCTTGGTGAGTAAAAACCCTATCATCATCGGGCTAGTGACACTATTCGCCACTTATGTCTTAGCCTACATCGTTTGGTTTATCTTTTTTGACTACACCGCCTTAGCGCATATACCCACGCCAAACGGTGAGATTGTTCATCCGCTTTACCACGCAGAAATTGATCCAAAAGGCTTGTTTGATTCATGGGTTGCCATGACGTTTGCCGTGACGACGGCAGGGGTTATTGTTATTCATTCTTTATTTGATTTCTGGCCTATTAACAAACTGTCCATGGGTCGTCCGCAGCCTGTTCGAGGCCTTATTGGAACGGTGTATGTTTTACTATTTGCCTTAATTGTGCGTTGGTTTTTTACTGACTTTATGGGCATGGAACAGGTCAGCTATATGATTCAAGTGCCTGTGTGCATGCTTTTTGGTGCCTTTTTGGTTAACAATATGATGCAATTTAGCCTATTCCCTAACTTAAAACAGCCTTACCGTGGTTTTGCGCTATTAGCCTGCTCGATTATAGCTGGCCTAATCATGTACAGGCTTTACAGTTATGCTGCTTATTTATTTGTAGGGCATGAGCTAATATCTGGCCCTGCGGGCGGCTGGGAACTTGAGTTATGGATTGCGACAGCCATGTTAGGTGTGACCTTCCCCATGGTCTTCCTCGTGTCAGGTTTCTTTGATTTCTGGTTGTTGAAAAAACAAAGTAAAACAACTGCTGGCTAAAAATCTTTCATACCCCTATGGATCATCAGTAAAAAATTTTTATAGGCCTACTCTGCCTTTACAAGGTAGGCCTATAAAATAGTCGAAAACAATTGCCCCTATGACTCTAATAAGAAGCGCGGGTGCCCCATTCACTTCACTAATGAGTTATTAAAAGGAACAATCATCAAGGTATTCTTTCACTCTCAAGCCTAATCGCCTAGATATAAACTCAAACACTTAACAAAATAACGACCGTTTGCATCACAGTTATACGGATAGCAGGGATCAGCCAACGACACATTGAAAGCACCAGCTCGCCTCAGGCGAGAGTTTATACGCAAAAAGCTGTTGATCATTTATTTCCTAGCTGGCCAGTAAAAACGCCTTACTTGTATTAGCAGGCCTATTTATCTCAACACAGCGCTATCACCACGTTAACCATTTCAGCACAAACGCATTCTCACGCCTCACAAAAACTCGGCGTACTTCATCGGCAATAATTATCGTGATGGCGAAGGGAATGCTCAGGCTTAATTGCCACAGTTCCAAAGGCGCTGTTCCAAAGAACGTATTCATCAAGGGGACATAGGCAATTAGGGCCAGTAAGATCAACTCTGAAGCGATACCTAGTAACACCAGCCGATTAGCAAAAATGCCAACGGTTAAGATACTTTGTCGCCGCGTACGGCAAATTAAAACATCGGCAATTTGGCAAATAATGATAGAAGCAAAGAAGGCGGTTATCGCTTGACGATAAAGCGGGTCTGATACGGCTAGGGTCTCCCCCCATTGCCACCCGCCCTCTAGCAGAATATAAAAATAACTGAAAAAGCCAGCAGCGGCTTGAATCATGCCCACAATGCCATAACTCATAAACAGTAAGTTGCGTGTTAATAACCGCTCGTGCCTAGGACGGGGCGGTTTATTCATAACATCAGTTTCAGGCTTTTCTGAGCCTAAGCCCAGTGCTGGAATAATATCGGTGCCTAAATCAATCGCCAGTATTAACACAACGGTTAAGGGCAAGGGAATATCTAACAGAACATAGGCGATGAAGGGCAGAATTTGGGGGATATTACTGGTTAAAATGTAGGCAATAAACTTCTTAATATTATCGAAAATAGTTCGGCCTTCTTCTATTGCGGTAACGATGGTGGCGAAATTATCATCCATTAACACCATATTGCTTGCTTCTTTAGCCACGTCGGTGCCCATCAGTCCCATCGCAACTCCCATATCAGCATTTTTAAGCGCCGGTGCATCGTTAACCCCGTCACCCGTCACCGTTACAATCTGGTCCTTTTTCTGTAAAGCTTGCACTATTTGCAATTTTTGCGCGGGTGTAATGCGTGCAAATATCAGCTCGTTTTCATCGAGTAACATGGATAAAGCACTCTCATCTAAAGACGACAGTTCATCACCATTTAGTACCTTTCCTTGATCACTAAACAGACCGATTTGTTTTCCAATCGCTTTCGCTGTTGGACCAAAGTCACCGGTTAGCATAAAAACGCGTATGCCCGCTTGTCGGCATTTTAATATGGCATCGGGAACTTCTTCCCGGGGTGGGTCAATCATGCCAACAACTGCAACAAATACATAGTGTCCATCCGGGACCTTGTCATCATCGAGGTTTCTATAAGCTAACGCCAAACCACGCTCCCCACGCTCGGCGAGTGACATGTATTGCTTAACCACCTGCTCTCGGTCAGCGTCGGTAAACACTACCTTTTGACCATTCAGATGAATCCGATCACACATTGCCATCACCACTTCAGGCGCACCCTTTAAGTACGCATGAAAATGATCGCCCTCCGGGGATTCATTGACGGTCACCATATATTTATCATCAGAGGTGAACGACTTCTCGTTTAAGCGCTTAGTGTGAACGATGTCTTTAATTGAGGTCAGTTTTTCCGAATAAGCCAACAAAGCAACTTCTGTTGAATCACCACTGTATTTCAGTTCACTATCTAAGTGTGCGTTATTACAAAGCGTCATCACTCGGCGGGCTAACTGCAACTCCATATCATCAGAAGCCATAGAGAGGCCCATAGCGTATTCACGTTGATTAGCAATCAAGGTATTAACGCTAATTTTATTCTGCGTTAGTGTGCCGGTCTTATCGGTACAGATAACGGTTGTGCTACCGAGTGTTTCGACGCTTTCTAAGTTCTTAATTAAGGCATTTTTACGGGCCATTCGTTTACTGGCCATGGTCAATGCCAACGTGACTGTTGGCAATAAACCTTCTGGCACATTGGCAACGATAATACCAATAGCAAAAATAAGACTACTGATCTCGCCTTTTCCAATCGCCACACTCACCGCAAAAAAGGTAACACCAAGGGCTATTGCAATACTGCTAATTATTTTTATGAAATAATTCAGCTCTTTACCAATGGGCGTTTCAACATTTGAAGTTTGCTTGGTTAACTCGACTATTTTCCCAATTTGGGTGTCCATACCGGTTTCGCAGACAAGTGCCTTGGCATTTCCACTTTGCACCAATGTCCCCGAAAAAACCATATTGTGGCTTTGATAAATGCTGTCACTATCGGGCTCTAGCTGTAAGGTTTCTGGCGCACTTTCACCCGTTAAGCTACTCATATCAACCTGCAATTGATTGACACGAATCAAACGCCCATCCGCCGACACTTTATCACCCTCGTACAACAGCATAATGTCGCCGGGAACCACTTGGCTAGCCGCCACCTGTTTAACCTCACCTTCGCGTTCAACATCTACCATTGTCGGTAACATGTTTTGAAAGCTCTGCATGATTTTTTCACTTTGATACGCCTGTATAAATGTGAAAATAGCATTCAATAACACCACGCCATAAAGCGCGCAGCCTATATAAAAATTACCTTGGCCAGGGTCTAGGTAATCAGCAAAAAAAGCTAAGCCGCCCCCAACCATCAGTAAAATCGCAAAAAAGTTTTTAAACTGTAAAAGAAACTTTATATAGCCAGGCGTTTGTTGCCGTACGTGTAGTTCATTTGTACCAAACGTTTTAAGGCGCCGCTCGGCTTCTTCATCTGATAAACCTTTTTCATTACTTTTAAGTTCTTGATAAAGTTCGTCAATCGGTAACTGATGATGATTTTTCATGATGGTGCTCATTTAGGTTAACTCACAGTTAGTCACTACGACATTGCTAACGACCCTTCATATCGGAAGTTTGTATTCAGTTTACACGTCAAAAAGCGTTAACTTTGCTAGATAATCATAATGCGGCCCTTGTTGAATAATCTCGCAATTAAAGCCATTTTCTTCAGCCGCATCTTGTAATAAATCTTCTGCAACATATAACCAATTAAACGGCTGCCCAGACACGCCTTTATAAGAAAGGTTGAATTCGACTTCACCATGATACTTATCATTCAAATCAATCAGGTAAGAGCCATCATCCTGCTCGAACATATAAATAAGGTCTGAACTATCCAGTAATATTTGACCTTTGGGGGCTAACAACGCCCTCGCTTTCAAAAAGAACGCCTCAAAACCATCTAAGGTTTGAACCAGACCTATACCGTTCATCAGTAACAATAAGGTGTCGAAGGACTCCTTTGGCAGATCATAAAAATTAGCCAAGCGTACATTAGACAAACCACGCTTGTTCATCACCTCAACTGAATGCGGTGATATATCTAACGCGGTTACATCTAGCCCTTGATTTTGCAAATACAAACTATGCGAGCCTGCCCCCGCCCCCACATCTAATACCTTTCCGCGTGCTAATTTAAGTGCCGCTTGCTCTAACTGAGGAGATTGCTCAAAGCTTCGAAAAAAATAGCTAGGTGCTAGCGTATCTTCTTCCGCAATATCCATCTCCACTTGAATAGGCGTATCGTCTTGCGTTTGATAAAAACTTAGCAAGGCAGAGCCTATCGGGTCGTGATCTTTATCTATCAACACTGTCTTGGTGATGCTTACTGTTTGGTTGCCAGTACTGGCCGCAACGAAATAACATAAGCAAGCAATGCATCAAGCTCTTTACCTTTGATATTTGGGAATGCTGGCATAGCCAAGCCACCTTGTTGAATAATCACTTTCGTTTCTTCAGCCTGTAATGTTGAGCTGGTTAAATCAAAAAACAGGCCAAACTTTCCAGTCCCATTGTCCCCATGGCAAGCCATGCAGGCATCATTAAATATTTGTCCGCCCGAGGTACCAGCTTGAGGCTGATAATCATTCGCGATACAAATTGTCGATAATAACATTAACGATAATAGTAACTTTTTCATCTAGGCTTCCTTTATTTGAATGTTGGCTTCTTGCTTTTTTCTAAGTTTTTCTTGGCGATGCTGCTCAATCAATTCAGCCATTTCACCACCGATATGTTCCTCACCACGTTGTTTCGCCAAATTTATTTGATGCTGGCGTTCAATAAAGCGCGCCTTTTGTTCCTCATCCGTTTTATCAAAACAATGATGGCAACTAATCCCTAGTTGATAGTGTGGGTGCAATTTATCTTCTTCCGTAATCGGCATCCGGCAACCAAAACATTGATCGTATTGGCCCTTTTCTAACTGATGATCAACCGACACCCGGTTATCGAATACAAAACACTCGCCTTCCCACTGAGTGTCTTCTTCAGGTACTTCTTCAAGATATTTTAAGATACCTCCTTCTAAATGAAAAACCTCATCAAACCCTTCCTGCTTTAGGTACGCCGTAGATTTCTCGCAACGAATACCACCGGTGCAAAACATCGCTACTTTTTTATGTTTAGTTGTATCTAAATGTTCTTTCACGTAGGCAGGAAACTCGCGAAATGTTTCTGTTTTAGGGTTTAGCGCTCCTTTAAAGGTTCCAATCGCCACTTCATAGTCATTTCGGGTATCAACCAACAAAACGTCAGGGTCGGTAATAAGTGCGTTCCAATCTTTTGGTTTTACGTATGTACCCACGATATGATTTGGGTCAATATCTTCCACGCCCATCGTCACGATTTCTTTTTTTAATTTAACCTTTGTTCGGTTAAAGGGTTGCTCATCCACATAAGACTCTTTATGAACGAGGTTCTTAAATTCTTCTTTATTTCTTAACCATGCTAACAAATGATCAACTGCATTGCGCTTACCCGCAACAGTGCCATTGATACCCTCTGCTGCTAGCAAAAGAGTGCCTTTAATACCGTGGTGCTTTAATACTTTAAGAAGGGGTTGTTTTAGCGCAGTATGGTCATCTAAGCGCACAAAATGGTAAAGCGCACAAACAACGTAATCTTGATTTTTCATGGGTTTCCTTTAGTTTAGCTCGCTGGAACGTAAATCCAGTGCCTTGAATTGATATTGTATCAAAGAGGGTCTAAGCATAGAACTAAGCAGCCCGAACCAGTATAAGTTTAATAACTTTTTAAGGTAACCAATTGACTCAGATCATTATCATTCAAATACATTTCGCCATCCTGAATGCTGCATTGTAGCGACATGGTTCTTTTAACCATTTCTGCCACCCCTTTCGCTTCAATATGAAACACCGTTAGGTTTTTGAACCGCTTCAATTTTTCACCTTGCTGTTGCCACCAAACGCTCGCTTTGCCTTCGTGGTAGGTATAAATAATCACTTGTTTAGCCCGTCCACACGCTTTACGAATACGCTTTTCGTCTGGCTGGCCCAATTCAATCCACAACTCAATGTCATCGGTGATTGACTTTTGCCATAACTCCGGCTCATCATCGGTTGATAAGCCCTTGGTAAACACAAGGCGCTCACCTGCATGAGCCATGAAAGCAATTAGCCTGATCATAAATCTAAAATCATTTTCTGAGGGGTGCTGAGCAACGGTTAACTCATGCGTTGCATAATAATGAGCATCCATATTAGCGACAGTCAAAGAAACTTTATTAATGGTTGAGCTGATGGCCATGCGAGTAAATTAATTTTCTAATAACAATTAAAATAGGCTAACAGATTATACCGTTAGTGATTTAACTCATTGACTCGCACAGTTGTAATAGTTGATAGTTAGTATTGCCCATTGAGGGCGCTTGCACCTAAGCACCACGCTAAACAGGAGGACACGCATGACATTGTTAAAACATGGCCTATCAATTGGTATTGAACGTGTTAATGAAAATTTTTTCCTCTCGTTAAAAGCGATAGGAAAACTTACCCACGAAGATTACCAGATATTAACCCCAATGATTAATGCGGCTCTTGCCTCTGTCAGCAACCCAAAAATTAACGCATTGATTGATACGACCGAGCTTGAAGGTTGGGCTGCAAGAGCAATATGGGATGATTTTAAACTCGGCTTAGCACACGGTAGTGAGTTCGATAAAATTGCCATTTACGGTAATAAGAACTGGCAAAAGATTAGTGCAAAAGTTAGCTCCTGGTTTATGTCGGGTGATATTGAGTATTTTGACAATTTGCAAGCGGCTCTTTTATGGCTAAATGAATGATTTTCTGACTATATCCCCGTTAATCTAGCCATACTTTCTCACTCCACGATCAACCGTCATGGCACTAAACGAACAACCTTCTTTCCATAGAGCTAGAGAAAAAACACTCGGTGTCCCAGAGTTAATTGCCATTGCACTGGGCGGCATGGTTGGTGGAGGTATTTTCACTATTTTGGGTATTTCCGTCTCGATGATCGGTGCCTACACACCATTGGCCATTATCATTGGCGGTTTCATTGCCTTGTTGGCGTCTTATTCGTACATTAAATTAGGTGTTTATTACAAAGATGAGGGAGCGACCTATTCTTTTTATAAAAGAACATTTACTGAATCACATTTTGCCGCCTCACTGATTGGCTGGTGTGTGATTTTTGGTTATATCAGCACACTCGCTTTATATGCCTATACTTTTTCTTCCTACGCCATTAGTAATTTTGACTTTGCGGACAATGAATGGATTCGTAAACTCGTTGCCGGCCTCGTCATTTTAACCTTCACGCTGATTAATCTATGGAGTGTTAAAGGCATGGGGAAAATTGAGGACCTAATGGTCTATAGCAAATTAATCATTCTTGTTGTTATCTCTTTTGTGCTTATTAACAATAGCCAAACGACGCTTCCTGAGCTTCTACACAACGAACAAAACACCAGCATTTTATCTATTTTAATTGTGGCATCGCTGACCTTTGTCGCCTACGAAGGGTTCCAATTGGTTATTAATGCCGTCAATGAAATGGAACACCCCGAGGTCAATATTCCTAAGTCAATTTACTCGGCTATTTTTTTAGCTATTCTAATTTATGTTGTGATATCAGTCGGCGCCATTTTAGCCATTCCATTTAAAGAAATTATTGACAACCAAGAGTACGCTCTAGCCGCTGGAGCAAATCACACGCTAGGCCACTGGGGGACCGACCTCGTTATCATCGGTGCACTTTTAGCAACCAGTAGCGCCATTAGTGGCACCTTATTCGGCGCATCTAGGCAAATGGCCGTTATTGCTGAAGATGGTTACTTTCCAACTATCCTAGCCAAACGTTCCGGCCAAATACCCAGCGCGGCGATTATTGGCATGTCGACACTCGCGTTTTTATTAATACTGGCTGGAAGCCTACGCGTTATTCTTGAGTTTGGTAGCATCACTTTTCTAGTCGTATCGCTGCTGATGACTTATGCAAATTACAAAATTCGCCACCTGACAAATTCATCCTTATTCATTACCCTACTCTCTATTACAGGGCTTTTTTTGGGAACAAGCTTGATTATTTACTATGAATTTAAGCATCAACCGCAACAGCTCATTTTCATTGCGGGGATATATACACTACTGACCTTAGGCGCTTGGTTTTATTCAATAAAAAACCATTCTACTAGCAACAAATAACCCTAGCTACGAACTACACGACAACATAGAACAGCCCACCTTATGCTTAGCCCAGTCGGGCCTTTTTTTGGTTTAGGTGCTCCTTATCGGGTTGTTCATCATATGGGCGTCTTAACACGTCTAAGAGTTCATTCACCATACTGTGATCACCTTTTTCTGATTTATCGATAGCGAGCTGAGCCAAATAGTTACGTAATACATATTTAGGGTTCACGCTATTCATTAAAGACTCTCTTTGCGCAGCATTGTTGCCGTCTTGAGCACAGCGTTGCGCGTAATTGTTTAGCCAGTCAGTGATTGCTTTTTCGGCTCCATCTTTAAATTCATTCGTATAAAACGCCGGTTTTAAATGCTCTATCGCTTTAGCCACACTGACGTTTTCTTGCGTTGTTTGAACGCCGGCTAATCGCCTAAAGAAAATAGTCATATCCGTTTCCTGCACGCTAAAAAATGCCAGTAGTTGTTTAATCAGCTCACCATCTTCTTCATCTTGAACCTGCGATAAGCCTAGTTTTTGGGTCATCATTGATAACCAGCGTTTACCGTAACGGTCAGCATAATCATTAAGCACTTTTTCCAACGGTTCCACCTCATCAATCAACGGATAAATAGCATTCGCTAACTGATACAAATTCCAATGCGCTATTTTTGCTTGTTGAGCAAATGCATAACGGTGATGCGTTGCATCGGTGGTATTCGGCGTCCAATTAGGGTCATACGATTCAAGCCAACCATAGGGACCATAATCGATGGTTAAACCGAGTATCGACATATTATCGGTATTCATTACGCCATGTACGAAACCAACCCGCATCCACTCGACAACCATATCGCAAGTTGATGTGCAGACTTCATCGAACCATTTAGTATAGGTGCCCTTTGAAGGAATCGAACCTTTTGTCATTAAATGTGGAAAGTCCGTTTCAATCGTGTAATTTACGAATTTTTTTAGCAAATCGCTTTCTTGTTGTGCATAGTATTGAAAATGACCAAACCGCGTAAATGATGGCACGTCCATCACCCAACTGTCCCGCCCAATTCCCGAACTGATGGCCGCCATAACACGTGGCATAAGGCTGCATTCCATCCAATTGTTCATTGCCTGAAAAGGTATTAAGAAACTGTTCTGATTGGCAATCATGTTCATCTAAATCCAATAAAGCAGCGGCCTCTATCGAATACGAAACACGCGCTGGGGCCTGCATCGCTTTTGGCTTAACCCACGAGAAGCAAGCATTCTGTACTTGACGCGGATAATTCTCGCTGATGCCATCAGCGGGTAATTGGCTGACAAATTGATTACTAAACGACAAATTATTCATACAGGCTCCTCGGTTGGGATTAAATCAGCAAACACAAAACCATCTCGTTCCACCACCTCGCCAAGTGAAATGCCAATGGGGTACTTAAACATAGGACCTGCATACGCAAAACTATGGAACTCGCCGTTTTCACCACAAGGGTCTACCCCCGCGGGTAAATCATCAAGAAATAGTTGATTAAAATCACGGCCTGCAAAACTGACTGATAACTGTTTAGGATCAATACAGGTAATACAAGTTTTTAACCCACCGGCCAACATCTCTTGAGCTAGCTGAGCTGTCGGTTTCAACCAAAGGGGAAACAAGGGCTCAAGCCCCGTCGACTTTAAATTTTCTATCCTGTATTGACGAATATCCTCCAAGTGTAAATCACCGAACGCCATATGCGTCACACCCAATCCTTCGGTAGACTCAAAGAAAGACAGCATCGCGTGGTTATACTCATCATTACTGCACGGGTACGGTATAGGGATAATGTATAAAGGTAAATTTGCCGCTGCTGCTTGTTGTTCCAACAGTGCTACACGAACCGCATGCATGGCAACACGTTGATGTGTTTGATTAACCGTTGTCACTAAACCAACCAGTTCAATATCCTTATCTTGCTGAAGTTGGTAGAGAGTCCACGCACTATCTTTACCGCTACTCCATGACAATAATGTTTTTTTCCTTGTCATGACTTTGTTAGATCTTCAACCGATTTTTCATACGAAACAACCTTTGTTTTAATTTGTTCAGGAACGGGAGCGCTTTGTTGACGCTTCATATCAAACCAAACCATCACACCTCGACTCGTTAAAACCGGCTCTTCTTCGCCCTTGTAATAAATATCGGCCAGCACAGTGGCACTTTTATTACCCAATTTGCTAATACGTGTATGAACTTCAAGTAAGGCCGGGTAATGAACTTGTTGTAGATAAGTACAGTGCATATCTGCTAGTACCCAACCAGATTCCATACCCACTTTAAGATTTAAACCCATCACCTCTTCACAGTAGGCCACACGGCCTGATTCAACATAACGAACAAATTCAACATTGTTGATGTGTCCATAGACATCTGCATCTCCCCAACGAACCGATAATGGAAAAACATGGGTAAACTCTAGTTTGCTCATCTATAGCCTTTTTAACCTTTATTTGAAAAATATTTTATTGTTGGTTGTTATTATACCTACTTAAATTTATGCTCTTTGAATCACTAAATATATAAATGCATTCTAATAATAATGACAAAAAAGCATTTTTTACTCTGCATTCTTATTATCTTTTTTTGCGCCCTTACGCTGGCTTCATCGATCGTTGCAGCCGATGACAATAACGAGAAGAACGCGCCCCCTTTTGCTACCGATGGACTCCAGGCTGGCAAAATAAAAGGCCTGATCAGTGAAATTTTTCCAAACGCTACACGCATTGATAAAAAAGATAATAACAATCACGTGTGGCCTATTTATGTGGCCTCTCAACGTGTCGGCTATGCCTTCGAAAGCAAAGATTTCATACAAATACAAGGATTTGCTGGCGACAGCATAAATTTACTCATTGGTATTGATAATGATGGAGAAATTATCGGTGTGCGTGTGTTGTTTCAACACGAAGCTATTTTTATGCATGGGCTAGGTCCTGAAGCATTAGAGAGTTTTTTACAACAGTACCTAGGCCATAGCGTATCGGAACGAAAACAGCCTAAATTATTGGACGCCTCGTTCAATTTCACCTTGCTTATTTAAGACTCGCTTTACGATTTTTCCAGCGCCATTTTTTGGTAACGCGTCCATAAATACAACTTTTCTTGGCACTTCATAACTTCCTAAATGTTGGCGACACCAACTGCGGATATCCGCCGAGTCTGCTTTGAAGCCTTCTTGTAACACAATATAAGCCACTGGTATTTCACCATGCAGCTTATCTAGTTGACCAATGACTGCCGCTTCTAAAACGGACTCCAAACGGTATAAGACTTCTTCAATAATACGCGGATAAACATTCATCCCGTTAACGATGACCATGTCTTTTTTACGATCTAGAATACTGAAGTAGCCGTCTTCATCTTCGTTACCTAAATCGCCTGTTAAAAACCAATCTTTAAAAAATGACTCCTCTGTTGCTTCAGGTAATTGCCAATAACCTTTCATAACATTATCACCACGAACTGCAATTTCACCTACTTCACCAATGGGCATTTCAACCCCATGATCATCTAAAATCTTCATTTCAACGTTTGGCACAGGTAAACCGACCGTCCCTATTTTTCGGATGCCACCCACTGGATTTACACAAGTCACTGGCGAACACTCTGTTGGCCCATCCCCTTCATAAATAGGCACGCCAAACTTTTTTTCAAAACGATCCATCACATCAACTGGCATTGATGCACCACCCGATACACATAGATTAATTGAACTAAACCGGTCGGTTTTATCATCTTTAGTATTTAGTAATACGTTATACATACTAGGCACGCCCAAAAATACCGTGCCATTAGTTTTCTCTATCGTGTTTAGTAAATTATCTGGTTCAAATTTTGCGATCGGTACAAAGCAACACCCATGTGTTAACGGTGTTAACATTCCAACGGTTGCTGCAAACGCATGAAACATGGGTAAAACTAATATGATCACATCACCAACACACCATTTCATCGCCTGATAGACACTGGCTGTATTACTCACTAAATTTTGATGTGTCAACATCGCACCCTTGGGTTTGCCTGTCGTACCCGAGGTATATAGGATGGCAACTAAATCATTTTCCACATCAATGGGTATAGGTGGAAACATGCCATTATTTTCGAAAAGACTTTCCCATTCATTCGATTTAACAGCGCTTGTGCTAATACAAACGGTCAATTTAGTGGCATGTAAATCGGAAAGAATGACATCTACGTTTGACTGAAAAGCACTGTGATAAATCAACCCGCTAACGCCTGAGTTCTTCATCACATATAGAATTTCTGAGGCTTTCTGAAGTAAATTAATAGGCACAACGGTTGCACCCGCTTTTACAATACCCATGTAAGCAATAGTAAATTCAACACTGTTTATGCAATACAGTGCAATTCTGTCGCTCTTTTTTATTCCTCGTTGAATCAGTCCAGCAGCAAATTTATCGGACGCGAGTTTTAATTCGTAAAAAGTGTACGATGTACCATTATCAATAACCGATATATTATCTGCATATTTGATAGCCGTTCTGTTAAATATATCTATTAACGATTTATTATTCATCTAGATTCTCTCTTAATAGCGTTAATAGTTCTTTTAACTGTTCGTCATCTAGGTAATTTAACCCATTATTGACTGCTATCAACTTATTTTTCTTTGGCTCAGCCTTTTTTACGTGGCTTATTAATGTCGCATAATTACTGTCATTAATAAACCTTTCTGTAACCAACCAGTCCTGCATGATAAGGTGATAGAAGATAACGCGTATTTGAAACAATAATAACAATCGGGCGTTGGCTAGAGAAGGTTCTTCGATAAGAGGCAAGTATGCAAACTGACGGCTGAGTGTCTTTGTGAAGTAGCCCATTCCCGTACCGCTAAGCAAGTCACCATTGGGAGATTTAATTGATACTGTGTTGAGTCCGCAACTGGGAGATCGGGGTGTTAGAATAAACCCCGATAATGAATTCAATGAAAGCACACGCTTATCACAGTATTGCTTTAGTTGATCGGTTACATCAATCGAACGATCATCACGACCAAGTACTTTAACCCCTTTTGGGTATTTAATAAGTTCAATCGGTGGTCTTGGAATAGTCAGTCCTGATTCAACCTCTGGACACAAGGGTGTTAACTGAAAGTTTTTTGATAAAACCGAATGACACACTGCTGAATACTTACCGGCACCATCATAACGTACCAAATCACCGATTAAACAACGACTAATTCCTATGTTAATAGGCAGCAAGGTAATCAAATAAAGTTTCTATAAATAATATAGGACTAATCAGCATAACGTACCGTTTCCTTTAACAACCACAGCAAAAGAGTAGTCCTCATGTAAATATAAGGTATTTACTATTACTTATCACTTTTCAATAAGACTACCGCAACCCTACTCATCTACTCAACTTAATAATAGAATCAAGGCTTGCCTTACGACTTTTCCCCCGCTTTGGTAGTACTGCGTCGTATATCTTCCGCCTCACCACGTTATTCTCCAATCAAAGAAATTTCTATGGGTTGTCCAAATATACATACCGGATAAAACCTAAAAATTACTTAACGATCTTTAAAACGGGCTTTTTAGTTATAGGTTTTTCAGACTTATTGTTAGGCTCAGGTGGAATATCGTCTTCAAAACGATCATCAAACATCATTCCTTTACCGTTTTCTTTTGCGTAGGCAGCCATAATGGCATTAATTGGAACATAGAGGTTTTCAGAAATACCTGAGAATCTAGCTGAAAATGAAACCGCTTCATTATCTAATACCCAGTTTTGTACTGCACTGGGACTCGTATTTAAAATAATGCGCTCATCAGACACATAAGCGGTAGGAACAATAACGCCCTCATAGTTTGCATCAACTAATAAATAAGGTGTCATGCCATTTTCAAGTATCCATTCGTACAATGAGCGGACTAAATAAGGTTTTAATGGTGTCATAAATAAAAACTATGATGCCATTAATAAATGACTTTCCATCATATCAATTTCTTCTTTACTCATACTTTCTTGGAAAGTTTCACGGCTTGTTACGCGAGCAATATAGTCTTTAATAACTTGAGCTTCTTTTGGTAACTCAATGCCATACAGCGGTAAACGCCATAATAGAGGAGCTAATACCCCATCTACTAATGTAAATTCATCACTTAAAAAGTATTTATTTGCCTCAAACAATGGAACTGCTGCAATTAGATTTTCCCTTAACAATTTTTTCGCTTTTGCTGCTTTTTTCTCACCAGCGTTAACAATATCATCCAATAATGTATACCAATCTTGGTCGATACGATGAATCAATAATCGTGAGCGAGCTCTTGAAACAGGGTCAATAGGGTAAAGCGGTGGATGCGGAAAACGTTCATCCAAGTATTCCATAATAATTCTTGAATTAAATAGCGCTAAATCTCTATCTATTAAAATAGGTAAGGTTCCGTATGGGTTTAGCTCTTGAAGGTCTTCTGGAAATTCTTTACCGTCGACATATTCAACTTCAGCAGATGCACTTTTTTCACACAATATAAAGCGAGCTCTGTGACTGTAGTGGCACAGAGGATCAGCAAAAAGCGTCATGATTGATTTTCTATTAAGTGCATTTATCATTATTTTTTTCCGTTTTATTAAATGAAAAAAAGAGCTTTGCGTTTAACACAAAGCTCTTCAACTTTAAATTTTTTGGTTCTTAATGGATGTCTTTCCAATATTCTTTCTTTAAGAAATAGAAGACAACCAACATTAGGAATATGAATAGCAGCACTTTCCAGCCTAATCTTTGGCGTTCAAGTTTTGCAGGCTCACCCATGTAGGTCATAAAATTCACAAGGTCATTCATCGCCTTATCAAATTCCTTTTCGTTCATTCGACCAGGTTCTGATATTTCTAAATGGTCAATCACCCTACGCACTGTTCCATCTTCAAGCTCTACATCTTTATAGACTGCTTTTTGTAAACCCTGAAGATCGGATAAAACATTTGGCATTCCAACTTTTGGAAACAACGCATTATCGACTCCAAATGGACGCGTTTCGTCCACATAGAAGCTTTTAAGGTAGGTATACAACCAGTCTGACCCTCGAGAGCGTGCAATCAATGATAAATCTGGTGGATTCACTCCAAACCATTTCTCTGCATCTTTTGGACGCATTGAAATTGTCATGCCATCAAATATTTTTTCACCCGTGAACATTAAATTAAGCTCTACTAACTCAGGCGGTATTTCCAAGTCTGTAGCCATTCTTGAATATCTAAGTTGCTTGGCTGAATGACAGCTTAAGCAATAGTTCACAAAATACTTAGCACCGCGCTGTAAAGACGCTTTGTTATCTAAATCTATTCTTGCAGACTCAAGCGCTATCCCTCCACTCGCTGCGAATAGTTGCGAGGAAAGCAATACTAATAAGACTATACTTAGTTTTTTCATTTCTCTTCCACCCTTTCTGGAACATGTTTATCTTGCCCAAGATTTGAATAAAATGGCATCAACAAGAAAAATGCAAAATAAACAAATGAGAAGAACCTAGAGAACCATGTTCCTACTGCTGTAACAGGTTGCATTCCAAAATAACCTAAACCAATAAAGCTGATACAGAAAGCTATAATCGCAGCTTTAAAAACTGGGCCTCTGTAGCGTATTGATTTATTTACACCCCTATCCAGCCAGGGTAGTAAAAATAGAATAATAATCGCACCAGCCATTGCCACCACCCCTAAAAACTTATCAGGTACGGCTCTTAAAATTGCATAAAACGGTGTGAAATACCAAACTGGAGCGATATGCTCAGGTGTTTTCAAAGGATCCGCTGGAACAAAGTTAGCATGCTCTAAGAAATAACCACCCATTTCTGGCATATAGAAAATAATAAGGGCAAATATAAATAAGAAAACTGCAACGCCTACTAAATCTTTAACTGTGTAGTAAGGGTGAAAAGGAATACCATCTAAAGGCACGCCTTTATCATCTTTGTGTTTTTTAATTTCGATGCCTTCAGGGTTGTTTGAACCCACCGCGTGCAATGCCACAATGTGCATAAAGACCAAAATAACCAGCACCAATGGAATGGCAATCACATGGAAAGCGAAGAAACGGTTAAGTGTCGCATCAGAAATAACATAGTCACCACGTAACCACAGCGCTAAATCTTCACCAACATAAGGAATAGCCCCGAACAGTGACACGATCACTTGCGCGCCCCAATATGACATTTGACCCCAAGGTAATAAGTAACCCATGAAAGCTTCAGCCATCAAAGCCACGTAAATAATCATTCCAAAGACCCAAACTAATTCACGAGGTTTTTTAAACGAGCCATAAATTAAACCACGGAACATGTGCAAGTAAACAACAACAAAGAAGGCCGAAGCACCTGTTGAATGCATATAACGGATTAACCAACCCCACTCAACATCACGCATGATGTATTCAACAGAGTCGAAGGCCAACTGAGCGTCTGGCTTATAATTAATGGTTAAAAATATTCCTGTGATGATTTGGTTAACCAGTACCAATATAGCCAACGAACCAAAGTAATACATCCAGTTAAAGTTCTTCGGTGCATAGTATTCAGCAAGGTGCTCGTTCCATACTTTGGTTAATGGAAACCTAGCATCCACCCAGCCTAATGCATTTTTTAACATGCCACTCATTATGCCTGCCCTCCTTCTGAACCAATTAATATTCGGGTATCTGTTACGTACTTATGTGGCGGCACGACTAGATTTAATGGTGCTGGAACACCTGCGTAAACACGACCAGACAAATCAAAGAGCGATCCATGACAAGGACAAAAGAAGCCACCTTTCCAATCGGCGCCTAAGTCTTCTGGCGCCACTTCTGGTCTAAAAGTTGGTGAACAACCAAGGTGCGTACAGATACCAACGGCCAAGAACACTTCTGGCTTAATGGAGCGTGTAACGTTTTTGCAAGACTCAGGTTGCTCAGACTCATCTGACCCTGCATCTCTTAGCATATCCGTCATTTCTTCTAACTGAACCAAAGTTTCTTTAGTACGCTTTAACACCCAAACAGGTTTGCCACGCCATTCAACTCGAATTAACTGCCCTGGCTCTAACTTAGAAATATCCGCCTCAACTGGTGCACCCGCTGCCTTTGCACGATCACTAGGGTTCATTGACGCTATAAATGGAACGGCCACATAAGCCGCACCAACACCCGTTACTGCAGTAGCAGCAGCCGTTAAAAACAGACGCCTGCGCTTATCTACTACCTGTTCGCTCATCTAAATCTCCATAAAATCATCGTAAATTACTCGTGCAATTTTCACACAACACTAATTCTCAAAATTTTAACATATTTTTATTTTTTTTTGGGGTGCCTAAAACGCTTTAACACAAGATTCTAGTGTCAAATGTTACTTTTTTATAAGCTATTTGATTATTGAGGCGATCTGCTCAATAAATAATTTATTTTCTGAACTAGAGCCTACCGTCACTCTCAAACATTCTGCTGGAAGCCCTGGAACATTACCCATTTTTTTAATTAATACGCCAGCTTGCTTTAATGCTTCAAAAACACGTTCCGCAGAGTCTGACAACAAGGAAAATAAAATAAAGTTAGCATCGCTAGGAAAAACATTAACCCCTTTTAAAGATGAAAGCCTTTCGAGCAGAACCTCTCTTTGCTCACAGATGACTGCCGCCTGCGCATCAAGGGTACTAATATGCTTGAATGCAAATGTAGCTGTTATTTGAGTAAACACATTTATGTTATAGGGCAGACGTATCTTTTCAAACTGACTCGTCAAACGTTGATGCCCCACTAAAAATCCAAGTCGCAGCCCTGCTAGACCTAGCTTCGACACGGTACGCATAACTAATAACTGCTCATAGTCTTGCGCACGATCCATGAATGTTTTACGTGCAAAAGGCTGATAGGCTTCATCAATGACCACGAGGCCATTTGATGCTTTCAAAATAGCCAGCAAATCGGCATCGTCAAAGAGGTTTGCGGTTGGGTTATTGGGGTACGATAAAAAAATAACCGCTGGATTTTTCTCCTTAATAACCGACAGCATCTCCGGTACATTCAAACTAAAGTCTTCATTCAACGGGACACCAATAAAAGGCAAACCCAATGAATTGGCTATATGCTGATACATAACAAAACTGGGCGTCGGTGCCATCACACAAGCGTCCTCATTCATTGCCATCAAAATAATCTGTATCAACTCATCAGAACCATTACCAAGCACAACGCCTAGCTCTGGCGAAACATCAAAACAATCACGCAAGCTAAATACTAACTCTCTGGCCGATGGGTCAGGGTATCTATTAGGCTCAGCCTTAGATAGCAACTCTAACCACTGTGCTTTCATTTCATCCGGCCATGGAAACGGGTTTTCCATGGCATCTAGCTTCACAAACCCTGTCGATTCAGGCACGTGATAAGCTGTCATCTTCTGTATTTCAGGACGAATAAGTTCAGACAAACATGGGTTGCTTTTCAATGTCATATTAGTGAGTTAGTTTACGATATTCTGCAGATTTAGCATGTGCAGTTAAGGCCTCACCACGAGCTAAGATAGACGCTGTATCAACCAATTCAGACGCTCCCGATTGGCTACAATTAATAATACTCGTCCGTTTTTGAAAGTCATAAACGCCTAACGGTGATGAAAATCTAGCGGTTCCTGAAGTAGGTAAAACATGATTAGGCCCAGCACAATAATCACCTAGCGCCTCAGGTGTATATCGACCCATAAAAATAGCACCTGCGTGTTTAATCTCATCCACCCACTCTTCAGCATTTTCCACGGACAACTCTAAGTGCTCAGGCGCTATCTTATTGATGATTTCAATCGCCTGTTCATTCGTTTGCGCATAAATAAACCCGCCCCTTGACTCTAGTGATGCCTCAATGACATCAGTTCTTTCCATCGTTGGAAGTAAGTTACTCATACTTCTTTTTACAGCGTCAATAAAATCAGCATCTAGCGAAATAAGAATTGATTGAGCATTTTCATCGTGCTCAGCTTGAGAAAATAAATCCATGGCAATCCAGTCTGGATTTGTTTTACCGTCACAAACAATAAGAATTTCGGAAGGTCCCGCAACCATATCAATACCAACTTGACCGAAAACCATTTTTTTTGCAGTGGCTACAAAAATATTCCCCGGCCCCACTATTTTATCAACAGCAGGCACAGTTTTAGTTCCATAAGCTAGTGCAGCCACAGCTTGAGCACCCCCAATTCTAATCACCTTATCCACGCCTGCTAACCAGGCTGCCGCTAAAACTAATTGATTCAACTCCCCTTTTGGCGTCGGTGTCACCATCACTATTTCAGCAACACCTGCTACCTTGGCAGGGATCACATTCATCAGCACTGATGATGGATACGCTGCCTTTCCACCTGGCACGTAAACTCCAACACGCTCAACGGCTGTAATTTTTTGGCCCAGTGTATTGCCAAATTCATCGACAAAATCCCACGACTGCATTTTTTGATATTCGGCATAATCACGAATTCTATCCGCCGCTGTCGTTAGTGCTGCCGATTGCTCTTCACTTAAATTATTCCAAGCCGCTTCTAACTGCTGCCGACCCACAATCAAATCGCCCACTGTAGGAGGCCATTGATCAAATTCTTGTGTATACGCTAACAGTGCGTTATCGCCCTGTTGACGAACGGCTTCAATGATATCTAAAACTGCCTGATTTATTGATGCATCTTCAATTGTATCCCAAGCCAACAAGTCACTGAGTGCTTGACCAAAATCATTATCTGCGGCATCCAATGTCTTTATGTTCATACTTTAGCGCCTATTATCAACCGCAACTTCTAACTTTTTCACGAGTGACTTGATTTGTGGGTACTTCATTTTCATTGACGCCTTGTTGATCACCAACCTAGAACTGATATCCATAATAAGGTCCAATGGCTCCATTCCATTTGCCTTTAAGGTACTCCCAGTGTCCACTAAATCAACGATACAGTCAGCCAAGCCAACGATAGGGGCTAGTTCCATAGAGCCATATAACTTAATAATTTCTACCTGTTGACCTTTTTTAGCAAAATACTGCTCCGTTAATGACACGTATTTCGACGCTACTCTTATTTTACCGGTTGGTAATTCTTTCCCCGTCACAATAGCTGTCATTAAACGACACTTTGCAATATTCAGATCCAACGGCTCATAAAGGTTATCACTACGATGCTCCACTAAAGTATCTTTACCCGTAATACCCACGTCAGCAGCACCATATTCCACAAATGTCGGCACGTCAGTGGCCCGAATAATGACTAAATTAACCTCTCCACAAATGCTAGGAACAATCAATTTTCGTGTTTTAGATAAATCCTCAGATGGCTCAATACCGGCTTCAGCCAGTAAAGGCAGTGTATCCTTTAGGATTCTTCCTTTTGAAATTGCAATCGTTAACATTGTTTTAGCTCGGTACTCGGCGAATTTTCCCGCCTAATAATGCTGTCTTTTCTTCAATACACTCATAGCCACGGTCAATATGATAAATCCGTTCAATAACGGTTTCACCTTTTGATACCAAACCAGCAATCACAAGACTAGCTGATGCCCTCAGGTCGGTAGCCATCACCGTCGCGCCTTCCAGCACCTCTTTACCAACACACACTGCTGTATTACCTTCCAACTTAATATCCGCACCCAAACGTTGCAATTCGTGCACATGCATAAAGCGGTTTTCAAAAATAGTTTCTGTAATAACAGAAGCACCTTCAGCAAGAGTATTCAACACCATAAACTGGGCCTGCATATCCGTTGGAAAGCCAGGGTAGGGAGCAGTTTTAAACGACACGGCCTTAGCCCGCTGACCTTTCATATCTAGCTCAATCCAGTCATCACCGATTGTTAAATCTGCACCCGCCTCTTCAAGTTTTGACAACACCATATCCAAGGTACTTGGGTCAACGTCTTTAACTTTAATTTTCCCACCTGTTGCTGCGGCTGCCACTAAATAAGTACCCGCTTCAATTCTATCGGGGAGAATGTTATACACCAAGTTTTTTGCAGCCAACGACTCCACACCTTCAATAGTTAGTGTATCCGACCCAATTCCTGATATTTTTGCACCCAAGGCATTTAAAAAATTCGCTAGGTCGCTTACTTCCGGTTCGCGCGCTGCATTTTCTATAATGGTCGTTCCTTCAGCTAAAGTAGCGGCCATCATCAAGTTTTCTGTTCCCGTCACCGTCACCATATCCAATACTAAACGCGCACCTTTCAAGCGATCACATGAAGCATGGATATATCCGCCTTCAACACGAATAGTCGCTCCCATTGCTTCTAAACCTTTCAAGTGAATATCCACTGGGCGCGATCCAATCGCACAACCACCTGGTAATGAAACCTCCGCTTTACCAAAGCGCGCTAATAAAGGGCCTAAAACGATAATAGATGCACGCATCGTTTTAACTAACTCATAGGGTGCTTTGAATGAAGAAATGGTTGAAGAATCCACCTCAACTCTCACCTTTTCATCCACCGACAAAGTGACACCCATCTGCCCTAGTAAGCTCATTGTGGTTGTAATATCATGCAGATGTGGAACATTACCGATAATAACTGGATTTTCAGCTAATAAGGCAGCTGCTAATATTGGCAAAGCCGCATTCTTTGCACCTGAGATGCGTATTTCTCCAGAAAGTGGACCACCACCTTGAATAATCAACTTATCCATTTTCTAATTCACCTAATTTTATATTGTTAAATACCACTAAACGATTGGCAATATTTCATCCAGTCCACTAACTCTTGCAATATCAAGCATTTGCTTAGGAATATCTTGAAAAGAAAGAGCTTGCTCAGATTTTTTAGCCATCACCACCCACTCGACCAACAAAGCCAAACCTGCACTATCCGTTTTATTAACGCCACTTAAGTTAAACACTAGATCACCCTCTCCAGAAAAAAAGCGCTGAGAACTTTTCAACAAATCAGCAACCAAACCAAACTCCAAAGCACCTGAGACCTCTATCGTCCCGGCATCGTTTAACTCTACTCTTGCAGCACTCATGACCAAATCCAGCCTTTAGCACAACGCATAATGATTATTCCGAGTCACTATTGAACAAAAATTGACCAATAAGCTGCTCCAAGACTACCGCCGACTGCGTCAACTCCAGCACACTGCCATTTTTCAACACGTCCTCTTCACCGCCAGGTTCCAAACCAATATATTGCTCGCCTAACAAACCCGCTGTTAATATGCTGGCGTTTGTATCGGAAGGCAGCTGGTTGTATTTAGTTTCAATATTCATCGTCACCACGGCCTCAAATGTCTCAGAATCAAACTTAATGCTTTTTACTCGGCCAATATTAACGCCGGCCATTGCAACGGGAGCACGTACTTTCAAACTCCCAATATTTTCGAAGCTTGCCGTAATGTCATAGCCATCTTCAGTATTCACACTACTTAAATTACTCACTTCCATGGATAAAAAGAACATTGCAACAAAACCAATTGCTACAAAAAAACCTACTAAAATTTCCATCGATCTTGATATATGCATCTTTAGATATCTCCAAACATCAACGCAGTTAAAATAAAATCTAACAATAAAATAGCAAACGCCGAATGAACGACTGTTCGCGTCGTCGCCCGCCCCACTCCTTCAGATGTTGGTATCGCGTCGTGGCCTTCAAAAATAGCTATCCACGTTACCACCCAACCAAAAACAACACTCTTAATTAAGCCATTAACAACATCTTCGTCAAAATCAATTTTAGCTTGCATCTGCGACCAAAAACCACCTTCATCAATACCCAGCAAACCCACACCAATAAAATACCCACCTAACACACCAACTGCGCTAAATAAGGTCGCCAAAATTGGCATTGACAATAAACCTGCTAAAAAACGTGGCGCCATAACACGCGCCATTGGATCAACCGCCATCATTTCCATACCCGACAGTTGCTCGGTTGCCTTCATCAAACCTATTTCAGCTGTTAGAGCAGACCCTGCACGACCCGCAAATAATAATGCCGTCACCACCGGCCCTAACTCTCTAATCAGTGAAGCCGACACCATTACGCCCAGCATTCCTTCTGCACCAAAGTCCGACAAGGTATAAAATCCTTGCAAAGCAAGCACCATACCGACAAATAACCCCGAAATAACGATCAAAGAAAAGCTCAGCGCACCCACTGAATACATTTGTGCAACTAACAAGCGCGGTCTAACAACCACACTTGGAATATTCAATAAAATACTAAAGAAGAAAAGCGACCCTCGGCCCAAACGCTCGAACATTCCTAGCGAAGTAGCCCCTAACCGTTGTAGATAATTTAGCATAGTAAATTCGTCCTCATTTTTATGCCTCTATGCCTAACAAATCGTTTGCGTACTCTTTAGCCGCATAATGAAAAGGAACTGGCCCATCCGCCATACCTTGCATAAATTGTTGCGTCCATTCTGAGTCTGAGTCTGCCAACTGTTGCGGTGAACCATGCTCGACCACTTTACCACCCGACACGAGATAAATATAATCGGCAATTGCACAAGTCTCTTTAACATCATGCGAGACAACAATACTAGACAGCCCTAACGCGTCATTTAACAAACGGATCAGCTGCACAAGTACACCCATTGAAATAGGGTCCTGGCCGGTAAACGGCTCATCATACATAATCATCATAGGGTCCAGCGCGATGGCTCGTGCCAATGCAACTCGCCGCGCCATACCACCTGAAAGCTCTGCTGGCATTAAATTCCGCGCACCTCGTAAGCCAACCGCATGTAATTTCATCAGTACCAAATGACGAATCATCGACTCTGGCAATTGAGTATGCTCACGTAATGGAAACGCAACATTATCAAAGACGCTAATATCTGTTAATAGCGCGCCGCTTTGAAAAAGCATCCCCATTTTTTTACGTAACTGGTAAAGCTGCTTATGCTTTAGCTGATGTACATTTTGTCCATCCACCTCAATAAAACCAGAAGAAGGCCTTAACTGGCCGCCGATCAACTTCAATAACGTTGTTTTTCCTGTCCCACTCGGGCCCATAATAGCCGTTACTTTGCCGCGCTGAATATCCATATCCACGCCATCAAAGATAAGCTTTGACCCGCGAGAAAAGTGGACATCCCTCATTTTTATTAATGCGTTCGTTTCTGACAATTTCGCTTCCCTAGTCTATTCCGTCACACTAGTGTGACTCGAAAAATATGTCTAAAATAGATCAAGCATTGTCCTCACCTTAGTATTACACGTCAATCTGAACTTCCAATATTTACCGCATAAGCTATAAAATTATTTAAATCTCTTGTTTCACTGCTTAATCTATTAGAAATCAATCATTATATGCGACAATAATTCTTGTTTTAACTAACTCGATTCGCCTTACACCCTTATGCTTCTATTTTCAGCTGCTCTTCTGGCAGGCTTCTTCTTTTTGATACTTTCTGCCGATTTTTTCGTCAAAGGCACCTCAGCTATTGCTCGAAACCTCGGTGTATCACCCTTAATCATTGGCCTAACCATTGTAGGGTTAGGCACATCAGCGCCTGAGATGTTGGTCGCGGGGATGGCTTCAATTCAGGGTAACAACGGATTAGCAACAGGAAATGCTATTGGTTCAAATATTGCCAATATCGGTTTAGTGCTCGGCTCAACTGCGCTATTTACACCTATCTTAATAAAGTCTTCATTACTTAAACGAGAGTTACCTCTATTATTAACTATTTCTATCATCAGCTACCTTTTAGTGATTGATGGAGATTTATCAAGATTAGACGGACTTATTCTAATAGCCGGGCTAGCGGCCTTCCTTTATTGGTTATTTCGTAGCGCCCAACAAAATAAGCGGCAAAATGCTGATGCGCTCGCAACGGAGTTTGAGGATGAGATTCCCACTGACTTAAGCAATAGATCAGCCTTTTTATACGCGATAACAGGGCTCACCGGACTGATTGTGAGTTCGAAATTACTCGTTTGGGCCGCTGTCAACATAGCCATAGCCTTCGGCGTCAGTGATTTAGTCATTGGGTTAACGATCATCGCCATCGGCACTAGCCTGCCTGAATTAGCTGCATCTATTATGAGCGTCGTCAAAAAAGAACCTGATCTAGCGGTTGGTAATATAATTGGCTCAAACGCTTTTAATTTATTAGCCGTGCTTTGCCTACCAGGGCTGATCCGACCAGGCCTGGTGGAGACTCAACTTATTTCTCGCGACTTCCCCATAATGCTAGGCCTTACTTTGTTGTTGCTACTGTTCTCCTATAGCGCTAATGGCGAACCAAAGATCAATCGTTTAAAAGGCGCTACTTTTATGATATTTTTCGTCGGTTACCTTAGCAAGGTATACTTAGATACGATTGGAATTTAGCCTAACCAAACACTGAATATGTATGCCCAATAAAAACAGTCACCGAACGCAACTAAAACAACTCGGTTTAGCCGTTATTAAAACTGAAGCTGAGGCCATTTCGAAGCTCACTCAGCATGTTGATGAGCATTTTATCGATGCATGCGAGCTCATGCTTCAATGCCAAGGCAAGGTCGCTGTTATCGGCATGGGCAAATCAGGGCATGTTGGCAATAAAATTGCCGCCACACTCGCCAGTACTGGCACGCCTGCGTTCTTTGTCCACCCGGGTGAGGCCAGTCATGGCGACCTTGGAATGATTACCAAGAATGATGTAGCATTAGCGCTATCGAATTCAGGTGAAACAGGAGAGGTACTAACCATTTTACCTATTCTAAAACGCCTTGGGGTTCCACTCATCTCGATCACCGGCAACCCAAGCTCAACTTTGGCCACTAGATCTGACGCCGCTATCAACGCAAGTACCGATAAAGAGGCTTGCCCATTAGGATTAGCACCCACATCAAGCACAACCGCCGCCCTTGTGATGGGTGATGCTTTGGCTATCGCATTACTTGAAGCCCGTGGTTTTACAGAAGCTGACTTCGCCCTATCCCACCCTGGTGGAAGCCTTGGAAGGCGGCTGTTACTTCACGTTAACGACGTTATGCATAAAGGTAAAGAGATCCCCGTTATCGAACAAACTGCTCTCGTTAGCTCAGCCTTGCTCGAGATGACCGAAAAGAAATTGGGCATGACAGCCATTGTTAACCAGAAGGGCCATTTAACCGGCATATTTACTGACGGCGATTTGCGACGTATGCTTGAAAACAATACCGACATACATACCACAACAATTCAGCAAGTTATGACTCAGGGCGGAGCAACTATCAGCCCTGATAAGCTAGCCGTTGAAGCACTACAATTAATGCAGGACAAAAAAATTAACGCACTATTAGTCACCGATAACAATAAACTGGTTGGCGCACTCAACATGCACGACATGTTGAAGGCCGGTTTGTCATGATTGAACTCAGCAATGACTTTAAGCAACGCGTCCAAGACATCAAATGCGTTATTTTCGATGTCGATGGCGTATTAACTGACGGGAAATTATTTTTTGATCTAAACGGTCAAGAATACAAATCATTTCACGCGCAAGACGGACAAGGATTAAAGCTTCTTCAACAAAATGGCATTGAAGTTGCTATTATTTCTGGACGCTCATCACCAATTGTTGACCGCCGTATGAAAAGCCTTGGTGTCACTCATGTCTACCAAGATCAAGAAAACAAAACTGCCGCATTTAACGATTTACTAAAAAAATTAAACCTCAACGCCAACCAAGTTGCACATGTCGGTGACGACCTGCCCGACCTAGCGTTGATGACACGAGCACGTCTTGCCATTGCCGTTCAAGATGCTAATCCGTCCATTTTGCCGTATTGCCAAGGTCAAACAAACCGCCTTGGCGGGCAAGGGGCCGCGCGTGAAGTCTGTGATACTATTTTAAGCATTCAAAATAAACTGGCCACTGCCGTTCAACTTTTTACCGATGTGTAATCTTTAACCCATGAAGCCTCTTACAGTCATCGCATTAGCTATTCTCGCCGCTGCTACCTGGTGGCTAGCTTTCACGCAAGAACCGGACATTGAAAAAAAAACAACGCAACTTGGACATAAAATTGATTACTTTTTAAAAGATTTTGAAGTACTCAGTATGACCTTAGAAGGAAAACCCAAACAACGAATAAAAGCTGAACACATGGAGCACTTCGTTGACGATGATAGTACCGAAATGACGCGCCCGATTATGACCATGTATTCACCCGAGAAACCCGATTTACATATACACTCTGAAACGGGCTATATCTCATCAGATGGCGAGCTCGTTTTGCTTAATGGCGCTGTCAATATTAAAAGAGATGCACTAAAAAATATTGCACCGCTTGAAATAGACACACATAATCTTCGCGTTCAATTACCCAATGATTTTGCAGAAACAGATGAGTTTGTGAAAATAAAATCGGGCATTAACACCATTGAAGGAATTGGCTTACGTGCACATTTTCGTGAACCAATAAATATCAAAATACTAGAACAGGTACGAGGCCTCCATGAAATCAATTAATTTAAAATTTGCCTTTATTACACTCACGTTAATGTTTTCCTCAGCGCCGTTATGGGCACTTAGTTCAGATAAACAAAAACCAGTAGAAGTTGAGGCTGATAGCTTTAATTTAGATGACGCCAAAAAAGTGACTGTTTATTCAGGCAACGTCATCATCACACAGGGTAGTATGGAAATCATGGCCGATAAAGTCACTATTTATGGCGTTCGTGGAACCACCGACAAAGTGATTGCAATCGGAAAACCAGTTAAGTTCAAACAACAACCAGACGGCAACCAAGGTTTAATTCGTGGGGAAGCCAACCGCTTTAATTACTTCGTTACTAAAGACACCTTGGTGTTAATTGATAAAGCAACTTTATGGCAAAATGGCAATACATTCAAAAGCGACCAAATTGAATACGACAGTAAACGCTCTGTGGTCAAAGCCGGCGACAAGAAAACCGGTTCAAAACGCGTAAAAATAACATTAGAACCTGCTAAAAAATAATGAGCACCTTACGCACACAGAACATTTGCAAACAATTTAATAACCGTAAAGTAGTCGACAACGTTAGTATTAACGTAAAAAGTGGCGAAGTTGTGGGCTTATTAGGACCAAATGGGGCCGGTAAAACAACTAGCTTTTACATGACGGTTGGTTTGATCAAACCCGACAGTGGCGACATATTTCTTGACGAACAGAATATCACCGAAAGCCCCATGCACGTTCGTGCACGCCAAGGTCTTGGTTACTTACCACAAGAAGCATCCATATTCAGGAAGCTAAGCGTTGAAGATAACATACGAGCTGTCTTACAAACTCGCCATGAATTATCACCTGGCCAACAAGAACTGGTTCTCGATGAATTACTCCAAGAGTTTGCGATTAACCATTTGCGCTCACAAAGCGCCCTAGCTTTATCCGGTGGTGAGCGGCGGCGCCTTGAAATAGCTCGCTCATTGGCCACTGAACCTCGCTTTGTTCTGCTAGACGAGCCTTTTGCCGGCGTTGACCCTATCTCAGTTATTGATATTCAAAAAATCATTCAGCAATTGACTGAAAGAGACATAGGCGTTCTTATTACCGACCATAATGTTAGAGAAACATTAGGCACTTGTGATCGAGCTTACATTCTAAATAACGGTACTGTCATTACTGAAGGATCAGCAGAAGACATCCTAGAACACCGAGAAGTACGTGATGTTTATTTAGGGCATGAATTTCGCATGTAATTGCCAATTAAAGTCTCTCATCTTTGCAAAATATGGGCTAGAATTAACAATATGAGATGCAACCAAGCTTTTAATTTTTCCATTCAACAGGCGGTCTGAATGAAGCAATCGTTACAGCTTCGAATTGGTCAGCATTTGACTATGACACCGCAGCTTCAACAAGCTATTCGGCTGTTGCAGTTATCAACATTAGAGCTACAACAAGAAATTCAAACAGTTTTAGATGGCAACATGATGCTTGAAGTTCCTGATGAAGAGGCGCGCCCTAATCAAGAAGAATCTGAGAAAAATTCAACGCCTTCAGATGAAAAAACGAGCGAGGGATCACAAGACACCTTGCCTGATGAGTTAGCTGTCGATACCTCCTGGGATGAGATCTATGACTTAACTCCTACACCAGGGATCAACCAATCAACTGACTCCACGCCACCTGACCCAGGTAGCATCAATTCAGCCAAACAAACACTTCACGACCACCTAGTATGGCAGATGGAGTTAACCAATTTTTCTGATATCGATCGCGTTATTGCCACCGCTATTATCGATAGTATTGACGATAATGGTTACTTAAACTCAACCCCAGAGCTGATTCACCAACACCTTTCTCAGCATTTAGATGATCTTGATCTAGATGAAATCATCGCAGTTTTACATAAAGTACAGTCCTTTGACCCGCTTGGTGTCGGCGCAGTTGATCTGCAAGATTGCTTACTTATTCAACTAAAGCAACTTCCTGACGATACCCCGTTTTTGTCACTGGCTATTGAGTTAGTCAATGAATGCATGCCAGCCCTAGGTGCTCAAGATAGTACAAAATTAAAACGTCAACTTGGCATTGATGACGACACTTTAGGGGACGTTATTTCTCTTATCCAACAGCTTAACCCTCGACCTGGGTCAGGGGTTGAAGAAACCAATACCGAGTACGTCACGCCCGATGTCTATGTCGCCAAGGTAAAAGGTACATGGCAAGTTTCCATCAACGGTGAAATTGCCACTAATATTCGTATCAACCCATATTACCAAACGCTTATTAAGCATGGCGATAAAAGCGCTGACACTCAAACAATGAAAAACCATTTGCAAGAAGCTCGTTGGTTTTTAAAAAGCCTACAAAGTCGGAATGAAACCTTGATGCTCGTATCGCAAGAAATTGTTAATCGACAACATGAATTTCTCGAACACGGCGCCATTGCCATGAAACCAATGGTACTACGTGACATTGCTGAAACTGTTGAAATGCATGAATCAACCATCTCCCGAGTCACGACAAATAAGTACATGCATACACCAAACGGTATATTCGAACTAAAACATTTTTTTTCAAGTCACGTCTCAACCGATAGCGGTGGCGAATGTTCTGCCACAGCAATCAGAGCCTTTATCAAAGAACTCGTTAATAACGAAAACCCTAAAAAGCCGCTTAGCGATAATAAAATTGCCATTATACTAGGCGATAAAGGCATTAATGTTGCGAGACGAACCATCGCTAAATATCGCGAATCGATCTCAATCCCCCCTTCTAGTCAAAGGAAGAGAATCCTTTGACATTTTTCGTTACCACAACAGGAGAGTAATATGCAATTAGATTTATCTGGACACCACGTTGAAATCACAGACGCTATTCGTGAATACACTAATACAAAGTTTAGCAAAATCAAACGCCACTTTGATAACGTTATCGATATCCATGTTGTCCTATCCGTTGAAAAACTGGAACAAAAAGCTGAAGCAACCATCCAACTAAATGGTACAAAAATTTTCGCTGAAGACACGCAAGAAAATATGTATAAAGCTATTGATACCTTGGTTGATAAGCTAGATAGACAAGTTTTAAAGCACAAAGAAAAAACAAAGGCTCACCGTTAACCCTATTTGGCCGACATTATCGTCGGCCTTTTTATTTCAAACATGAAACTTATTATAGTCAGCGGTCTTTCCGGATCTGGAAAAAGTGTCACACTAGACACACTAGAAGATGCAGGTTTTTATTGCACAGACAACCTACCTGTCGCCTTATTACCCGACTTTGTAACTCTTCTAGCGGACTCTGATAAGACAATTTTCAGTAAAGCCGCTGTCGGTATCGACGCTCGAAGCGACCAATCGTCCTTAGCGGAATTTGGCACATTCATTGAACAGCTGAAATTAAATAACGTGGACTACGACGTCATTTTTCTTAGGGCTAGCAAACAAAGTTTATTACAGCGTTTCAGCGAAACTCGACGGAAACACCCTTTATCCAACGATACTACGTCATTAGATGAGGCTATCGACCTTGAGCTAGACAGACTCAGCATAATTGCCAGTCACGCTAGTATGCAGATTGATACGACTCAAACCAATGTGCATCAACTACGTAGCATCATACGTGAACGCGTTACACCACATAAAGACAACGGTGTTTCCTTCCAAATAATGTCTTTTGGGTATAAACACGGCGCACCTAATGATGTCGACTTTGTCTTTGACGCACGATGTCTTCCCAACCCTTATTGGGAACCCAACTTACGGCCTTTTACAGGTAAAGATACCGCCGTTATTGATTTTTTGGATGATAAAGAACTCGTCCAACGTTATCTAGATGATACTGCACAATTTCTAACGCGCTGGGCGCCTGAATTCATCAACACAAACCGTAATTATTTATCAATAGCCATTGGATGTACGGGAGGACAACATCGATCTGTTTACCTGACAGAAAAACTAGCACGCCACTTAGCAGCACAAGGGCTCAATATTATCACTCGACACCGTGAATTAGGCTAAGTATTCACTAAAGCCGTTTCTACTATCTAAATAACAAAGCGATTACTGCTGGATTGAGCTAGAATATCTTCTGTTTACTTCAGTAGATTTTTTTTATTGATATGTCAGCTTCTCCACAACATGAAAATACCCATGAGCACCTACGATTACTCACTGGTAATCTAGATAGTGGTGCGCTTTCACAAATCAAACTCCAAGTTAACGGGCTTCATCCTGCTGAAATAGCCAATCTCTTAGAATCCTTACCGCTCCAACACCGACGAATTGTTTGGGACCTTATCAATCCAGAATTAGCCGGCGATATTCTCGTTGAAGTTAACGATGAGGTCCGTTTAGGTCTGATCGAACATACCGACGACGAAGACTTAATTACCGCGGCGGTCTCACTGGAAACAGATGATTTAGCCGATATTTTCGAGGATCTTCCACAAGCTGTTTTACATCAAGTTGTCCGCTCGATGTCAAATCAAGACAGGCGACGATTACAGTCCGTCATGTCGTATGATGAAGATAGTGCTGGCGGACTAATGAACCCCGACGTTGTCACCATTCGGCCTAATGTCGACTTAGACGTGGTGCTAAGGTATTTAAGACAGCGTGGTGAGCTTCCAGCCAATACTGATAAGCTGTTTGTTGTTGATAGAGATGACCGATATCTCGGCATACTTAATATCTCGGATTTACTGACGAAAAGTCGAAAAGAATCCGTTAGTCACGCGATGACAACAGACCAAAAGGCACTATCACCGACTCTGTCAGCGAATGAAGTCGCCTTATTTTTTGAAGACTATAACCTAGTCTCCGCACCCGTTATTGATGAAAAAAACCACTTATTAGGCCGAATTACCGTCGATGATGTAGTCGATGTTATTCGTGACGAAGCCGATCGTTCTATTTTAAATCTTGCTGGCCTAGATGAAGACGATGACATGTTCGCGCCGGTTACCAGAAGCGCTAAACGTCGAGCAATTTGGCTCGGTATTAATTTATTTACCGCTTTTCTAGCCGCTTGGGTCATTGGACTCTTTACAGCAACCATTGAACAAATTGTTGCTCTCGCCGTGCTAATGCCAATCGTTGCTAGTATGGGAGGAATCGCAGGCAGCCAAACTTTAATGCTGGTTATTCGCGGCATCGCGCTCAACCAGATAGGGAAAAGCAACTCACGTTGGTTACTGTCGAAAGAATTAGCAGTTGGTGGTCTTAATGGCCTACTTTGGGCCAGTGTCGTTGCCGTTATAACCGGGCTTTGGTTCCAAAGCCAAGCACTCGGTCTATTAATAGGTGCCGCGTTGATTATTAACCTCATCGTTGCTGCACTCGCAGGTGCCACTATTCCATTAACATTAAAACGAATGAATATTGACCCCGCGATTGCAGGCGGCGTTATATTAACGACTGTGACTGATGTTATTGGTTTCTTTTCTTTTTTAGGGTTAGCAACACTCTTCTTAACCTAAAGTTTATTTAACAACCCGCGAGTGTCATTTGTTCGATGAGGATAGATCCTGTACGCGTATTACCCCTTAAATCCACATCATTACCAACCGCGACAATAGCTTGGTAAATATCCTTTAAATTACCTGCAATGGTCACTTCTTCAACCGGAAATTGAATCTCACCATTTTCAACCCAATAACCCGCAGCGCCTCTAGAATAATCGCCAGTCATCGTATTAACACCCTGACCGATCAATTCCGTCACTAAAAGCCCTGTATGCATTTCTTTCAACATACCATTAAAATCTAAATTCCCGGGTTCAACTGTTAAGTTATGCACCCCACCTGCATTAGCCGTGCTTTTTAAACCAAGCTTTCGTGCCGAATAACTACCTAAAACATAACCTTGCACAACGCCACCACTAACAATATCTCTAGCTGAAGTTGCTACCCCTTCAGAATCATACGCAGCACTGCCCATTGCTTGTGACAGTAGTGGTTGCTCATAAATATTGATAAATGAAGGAAAGATTTGTTGCCCTAAACTGTCGAGTAAAAAAGATGATTTACGGTATAAATTACCGCCTCTAATGGCTGAAATGAAGTGGCCTATCAATCCGCCACTGACTTCAGCAGCAAACATAACTGAACATTTTCTAGTATTAATTGATTTGGCGCCTAAACGTCTGACCGTCCGTTCAGATGCTTTTTCACCAACCGTAACAGGGCCTTCCATATCACTCGCTTTACGCGCAGTGGTATACCAATAATCACGCTGCATACTGCCATCTTGCTCACCAATAACCGAGCAACTCATACTGTGACGACTGGCTGGATAACCATGATTGAATCCAAGACTATTTGCTAGGACACGCGTGCCCTCAAATGTTTGTATGCTCGCACCTTCTGAATTACTGATGCGTTTATCATAAAAACGCGCCGCATTTTCACACGCTACCGCCCTTTCAATGGCTTCCTCGGTGTTTAACACCCATGGATGATGTAATGATAAGTCAGGAAAATTAGTTGCTAATTGATCTGCCTCTGGCAATCCTGAAAAGGGGTCTTCCTCCGCGTATTGTGCAATAGCATACGCGGCAGATACCATTTCTTTTATTGATGATGGGTCGAGCTTGGTAGAACTGGCTGAGCCTTTCTTTTTACCTTTATAAACGGTAATCCCAATGCCTTGATCTCGGTGCTGCTCAATTGTTTCAACATCACCTAACCTTACATTAACCGACAACCCTCGGCCAACACTAATCGCCGCTTCTGCTTGATCAGCACCCTGTTTTTTTGCTTCTAATAAAATATCCGACGCAATATTTTTCAAACGATCCGTTTCATGATCACTTATTGCTGATGTGTTTTTTGAATCAGGCATGTGTACCCCCTACCGTAAGACCATCAATTTTAAGTGTGGGTTGTCCAACACCTACGGGAACACTTTGCCCTTCTTTGCCACAGGTTCCAACACCTTGATCTAATTGAAGATCATTACCTACCATACTCACTTTAGTCAGCACATCTGGACCATTACCAATCAAAGTGGCTCCTTTAACCGGCGATGTAATTTTTCCATCCTCAATCAAATAAGCTTCACTGGCCGAGAAGACAAATTTACCAGAGGTAATATCCACTTGACCACCTGCAAAATTCACCGCATATAAACCATTTTTTACCGATGATAAGATCTCAGCTGGATCACTGTTACCCGCTAACATATAGGTATTAGTCATTCTAGGCATGGGTAAATGCGCATACGATTCTCGACGTCCGTTTCCTGTTGCAGCATGCCCCATAAGCCGCGCATTCATTTTGTCGTGCATATACCCCTTCAGAATGCCATTTTCTATCAAGGTAGTACATTGCGTTTGGGTTCCTTCATCATCAACCGATAATGAACCACGTCTATCGTCTAAGGTTCCATCGTCTACGACGGTACACAAAGGTGATGCTACTTTTTCACCGATTTTTCCACTAAAAGCCGAGCTACCTTTGCGGTTAAAGTCTCCCTCTAAACCATGCCCTATCGCTTCATGGAGTAGGATACCTGGCCAACCTGGGCCTAAAACAACCGTCATCGTACCGGCTGGTGCGTCTACTGCATCTAAATTCACTAAAGCAAGACGTACCGCTTCACGTGCATAGCTCATCGCCCGGTCATCTTCTATAAAGTACTCGTAACCTCGCCGAGCACCACCACCAGAGCCACCCTGCTCTCGTCGTCCATTTTCTTCGACTATAACCGTCACATTCATTCTCACCAATGGGCGAATATCAGCACTTAAGCGGCCATCTTCTGTCGCCACCAACACCACTTCGTAAACACCCACCAAACTAACCACTACTTGTTCAATACGTGAATCAATTTTTCGTGTTTCTTGATCAATGCGTTTTAACAGGGCAATTTTATCTTCTCGGCTCATGCTATTTAATGGATCAATAGCGGCATATAACGCAGGTACTTTATTGAAAGAAGTCGGTTTTAAAATGCCTGAATGGCCTAAACTAGCAATCGACTTTACACTCTTAGCCGCCTCTAACATGTTCGGCATGGTCAGCTCTTCACTGTATGCAAAGCCGGTCTTTTCACCGCTCACCGCACGTAAGCCAACGCCTTGTTCTATATTGTAATTACCATCCTTCACAATGCCATCTTCAAGTACCCATGATTCACTACGGGAGGATTGAAAATAAATATCGGCTTGATCAATATGGTTTGACAATAGGTTACCCATCACTTGATCGATATCGTTAATTGATAAACCTGCCGGCTGAAGAATTATGCTTTCTGCTTGTTGAATTAAATCGTTCATTAATTTCTCGTTATAGGTAGCCGCCTGTGCTGAATAGCTGGCAGACTTTTTCTGACTTTGTTTAGTTTTGATTTTTCGAGTGTTGAGATAATCATGCCTTCACTCACGTCTAACTCTGATAACACATTCCCCCAAGGGTCGACAATCATACTATGTCCATAGGTTGAGCGGCCATTATTATGCAACCCGCCTTGATTAGCCGCGATCAGGTAGCAGGTATTTTCGACTGCTCTAGTTCGACATAATAAAGCCCAATGCGCTTCGCCAGTTACTTCAGTAAAGGCCGACGGTGCTACAAAGAATTCCGCGCCTTGTTGTAATAATGCTCGATAAAGTTCGGGAAAGCGAAGGTCATAACAAATTGACAAACCCATTATGCCGAAAGGTGTTTCCACGACAACCGGCTCAATACCTGCAACAAATGTATCTGACTCCCTATAACGGCCTTTATTATCAGCTAGATCAACGTCAAATAAATGAATCTTATGATAGTAGCTTTCCTGTTTACCCGACTCGTTATAAACGAGGCAAGTTGCATACACCTTATCTTCCAACGTTGACTTAATCGGCATTGAGCCTGCCACTATCCAACAGCCGTATTTTTTTGCTAACTCGCTCAAAAAACATTGAACTTTTCCTTTACCTAACACTTCCGCTATAGATAAAAGCTGCTCTGAGTGTTTTGCCATTAAAGCAAAGTTCTCGGGTAATACGACCATCTGCGCGCCCTTAGAAACAGCGAGCTGAACTTGAGACGTTACTGTTTTCAAATTATCACTCAGTTGGTCAGATGAACACATCTGAACCGCCGCTACTTTAAATTCATTCATCGTCATCAGTTAACTCTGCGGGTGCCGTTACACCTTGTTCTTCGAATGGTAATTGACCTACCGTCGCATCATATATTGGAGTTAACACATTACCCACCAAACCAAATATTTTTCCGCCCGGTTGACTAATTTGTTTTATTTTAGGGTCACTCCAAGGGCCTATAGCACGGAACTGATAACCCGATAATTTATTAACTGTTTTACCCGCTATTTTTTGAGCAATATAAACCGCTGCACCGACCAAAGGTCCCCCTGCTATGGCGCCTGCTAGTGGTAAGCTTTCAGTTGTTTTAGGCGTCACAGTAATCAGCTGATCTAATGTCTCATCGGCTAGGTTAACGTTACCTTGGAAGTCCAATCGAGACGACGGGCTTTCTAGATAAAAACGGTTCGTTTCCGCCTTACCATCTAACATTGTAAAACGTCCTTTTACTTTGTCGAAACTCAGCCCTTTTTGCACTAAATCACTAAAATCAAATTGCAAACGTCTCTGTAAAGTACTCAAGCTGAGTAACCCAAAAATTCGCCCAACACCGGGTTCCACGTCTAATAAACGACCTTTACCCGACTTGATGTCACCATAGCCGCTTAAATGTTCTTTTGAAAAGTTTTGCGGTTCGCCCGGCCAGTTAAGATCAAAATTAATCTCTACAGGCGCTCCTTTTAACTTGCTTGTCAGTTCGGTATCTTTTAATAATGAACCTAAAGATTTACTACTGAGTTTGCCATTTAAACCGGTGAGGCTTTGTCCATCATTCACTTCCCATGTACCTTTAGCATTGAAATCATCGCGTGCTGATTTTAGCGATAGTAACTGAATAACCACCCCTTTGCTCTTTTGACGAAGTTGTAACCTCAGTTTACCCAGTTGAGACTCCCCAATTAAAAGCTCTTTGCTATTAATATCAATATTTGGAAAGTCAGTCGGGTTCACTGGCGATTTCTTATTGCTATTAATCTGTTCCCCAACAGGAGGTAGTCGTAATGACTCTAAATCTAGGCTTATTTTATTGTCGCCACCAAGACTATCAGGAATCTCGTAGCGCCCTGTAATAATAGGGCTACTCACTTCACCTACCCATGTTGATTTTGAATGTTCGCCTATCACATAAATATTATCAAACGTTGTTTCCAACCATTTAAGCTTCTTCACCCTGAGGTTAAGCTGGTTCACAAGGGGGCTTGAGGATGAACTGACTCCCTCTACTGCAAACTTATTCTTCCATTCCAAAATATTCAATTCGTCCATTATTCCAGATAACTGAATCCCTGGTTGTTTTGGTAACATTGCGGCTGTTTTACCAAAGTGGACATCTGCTCTGTCTAACTCAAAATTCTTTGACGAATTTTCAGTCAATTGAAAATAGGTGTTCAACCCAGCACCGTATGATGCCTTAATCGGTAGGGACTGCTCACCTAATATCATCGATACTTCAAAAGGCATCCTGGAGTTTTTTAGCTTGCCTACAGGCTCAGGTAAATCTACAGCTATCCCATTAAGGTCACTCTTCAAAGTGACTGCTGATGAACTACTTTTAGCCAACCCGCTACGCGGAAGCTCAACTTTTATAGTCGCTTTGCTACGCCCATTAATATACTTCCATACATCGGACGGATACTTTTTTTCAATACGCTCAATATTTAAGTAGCCCTTCCCTTCAATAACCGTATTATTTTTCTCGGCCTTTATATCAATGTCTAGCTTTTCGCCTAAAACACTTCCTTTAATAGATTTTCCACTTAAGCCACGTTTATCATACTCAACAACACCCACGATATTATTAATCGCAAGACCTAAACTTGGTAGCCCTAGAGCATTACCCCTTAACCGTGCTAGTGCATGGACTTTAGTCTCCAGCTTCTTCCTTAGAGGAATATCAATATTTAAATCTACCTCACTAGGTCCAGAAACGGAGCTATGGTTCAACAACGTACTAACCTCTTTGCTAATTGGTGATTGTTTAAAAAAAGCGTATAAGCCACTTAAGTCATCATCTACTTTGCCACTCAAATGCAAATAATGATCGGTTTCAAAATCGGCTACATCGGCAACAACTCGATTAATTTCATTGCTAGCCACTTCTCCCTTATGACCGACAATATTCATACCCTCATTTTTGAATTCAACCTTAGCAGCTATCCCAATAACATCAGGCCATTTGTCTTGATAATGTAAGCGAATATTGTCTGTATCAAACAAAACCTGAAAAACACCTTCTTTTTTACGAAATGGAAAGTCAGATAATGAACCTTTTAAAAGCACCCCTCCACTATTAACCTCACCCTCTACAAATGCTTGATCCAGCCATTTAACAAGTTCTTTACCCATAATACCAACCGGCAAATAAAGGGGGGCGTGCTGGCTGTTCGCATTACCAAAATTGGTTTGCAAATCAATAAATGGTGCTCTCTCACCCTTTCCCAGCATAAGGTTGACGCGTGTTTGTGTCGATATATGAGGGGAATTCAACTTAATGTGGTTAGAACGTATACTCCAGCCCTTATTGTCATGCGTCCATGTCAACAGACCGTCTAACTCCTCAACGATAATAGGGTTTCTAAATAAAGGACTAAAGTTAACAGCCCCCTTGTTCATATTAAGGTCTAGCCAACCTTTATCTTCTGTTGAGCACCCCGTTCCTGAAAAATTATTGATAGCTGGCCATGCCTTATATGACTGACTAAAAAAACCTTCTAACTGACCACAACCAGCCCAAGAAATCCTATCGCCATCTCGATTAACTAACGCACTCGCCTCATTTAAGTGCCCTTTTACTTCAAGCTCATCCAATAACTGTTGAAATGGCTTACCTAAGAGGTTTGAGTACTTCAAAATATCTGAAACCGCTTCTAAATTAACCCCATTAGCCGCTACAAAAACAGAAGAAATATCGTATTTATCTGATCGATATTGCACACTAAATTGACTTTTCCCTTGTGTCGTTTTTTTTGTTTTAAACGCAACGTCTCGAGCATCTAGATACCACCCATCTAGGACCTTTTCCCAAGCGAAGTAGCCACTAAAGTTTGATATGTTTAACTCTGCATTAGGCTTCAAAAGCCTCGCTTTTCTAACTAATACACTCCCATTTACATTGGAAAGCCTTGCTGAGTTCCAAGTACTCCATAACTCAATATCACCTTCTCCTTCATCAATAGAAAGGTTATCTATTTTCAAGCGAGTTAAGTACTGTTCGATATTAATTCCTTGCGCTTTAAAGTAGCCTTTAGCATTCCAATCCGAGGTTGATAAAGCGTCCCCCGTCACTTTGATTAATAAACTGAACGAACCTCCACCTGTTTCTTTGGGTAAGGTAGCTGTCACTTTAAGTGCGTGCTCTTGGTTCTTGTTTTGAATCGTGATGTTTGCTTTTTTAAATGTCATATCTGGCAAACCCCGAAACTCATCTTGCCATGTAATTTGACTGTCAATGACTTCAAAATGCTCGCCTTCTAACAACCAAGAAAAATCACCCGATGAGCTGTCATCCTTTTCCCCAGTGGATAAGCCAACAATGGATAAATGCCCGTCACTAAATCGCTTTACCTTAATATTGGTATCAACGATAGACATTTTGTTTGGCTTAAATTGACCCGCTACAAACCCAAACGGGTTAAACGATAGGCGGATTTCTCCAATGCTAAGGGTATTTGTTTGGTTATCGAGTTCATCTAACGTGATACCCGTTAGGCTCAGTTGGGGTGTAAAGCCACTCATTTTGGCCGATAGAGCACTAATGTGAACCTCACCACCAATTTCTTCAGCTAAGTACGCTTCAAGCTCGTTTTTGTATATTGGTACCTCGGCTAAAAAAAAACGTGCCGCTACGATTAATACAGCAAGAATACTAATGCTAACGGTAAAAACCCATAGCAAGGAATGACCAAATAGACGAACTTTACTCATTATCTATCCGTGAGCATTAAACCAACACAACATCATATTGTTCTTGGCTATATTCATTTTCTGCCCTAAATCGAATACGAATACCAACAAAAGACTCCAAGTCAGCCAATGTCGTTGATTCTTCATCAAGCAGCATATCGACTACTTCATTCGATGCCAAGACCAGCAATTCCTTCGCCTCATACTGGCGCGCGTCTCGTATTATTTCACGAAAAATTTCATAGCACGTCGTTTCAGGTGTTCTCACCTGACCTGTACCCGAACAAGTTGAGCAAGGCTCGCACATGACTCGCTCTAAACTTTCCCTTGTCCGCTTTCGTGTCATTTCAACTAAACCCAGTTCCGACACACTACTAATTGTATATTTTGCGTGGTCTTTACTCATCGCTTTTTCTAATACATTTAACACTGCTTCTTTATGCGCCTCATCATGCATATCAATGAAATCGATAATAACAATACCACCTAAATTCCTAAGCCGTAACTGACGTGCTGTTGCCTGAGCTGCTTCCATATTCGTTTTAAAGATGGTCTGCTCTTGGTTACTTCGGCCTAAATAACTGCCCGTGTTCACATCAACTGTCGTCATCGCTTCTGTTTGGTCGAAAACCAAGTGCCCACCCGACTTTAAGGCCACCTTTCGCTCCAAAGCCGCTTTAATTTCACTTTCAATACTGTACATATCAAACAAGGGTCTATCACCTTTATAGAGCTCTAATAAAGGTTTTACTTCTGGCATAAACTTGTTAGAAAAGTCTATCATTTTGTCAAAATTGGTTTTCGAATCAATCACGATTTTAGTCACCGAGGTTTGATACCAGTCTCTCAATATCCGTAACGCTAAGGGTAAATCCTCATAGATAAGCCCAATCGGTATCTCCTTTATTTGTGGACTAATAACATCCCAAAGTTTATTAAGAAACAGCATGTCGGCACGAATACTATCTTCGTTAACACCTTCTGAAGCAGTTCTTGCGATATACCCACCGGTATAACCTTGCTCCTTAAAAACCTCCATACATGCCAGCAACCTTTCTCGCTCAGTTTCATCTTCTAGCTGCTGAGATAAGGCTAGCTTGTCAGAGTATGGCAAAAACACTTGATATCGAGATGGGATTGAAATACTCATCGTTAAACGTGGGCCTTTCGTGCCAATTGGCGCCTTCAACACCTGCACAACAACGTGTTGGCCTTGTTGTAAAAATCGCTCGATTCCTTTCTCTTCTGAAGGTGTTTCGCCATTCACCAACACATCTGATGCATGCAAAAAACCCGCTCGGCCCATGCCGATTTCTACAAATGCAGCTTGGATACCCGGCATCACACGACAAACTTCACCATGATATAAATTCCCCACAATATCACGCTTACGTTGACGTTCAATAATCAACTCTTGTAATACACCGTTCTCAAGCACGGCCACTCTGGTTTCAGGCGGTGTGATATTGATTAGAATTTCATCGCTCATTCTATTGTCAAACCCTTGGTTATTTATGATGAATGCTTATTGATTTGTTGCCCACTTTACTATGAATGCTCTTTTCACTGCTGCGATTTTACTCTTATTAGTAGTTTATCTTTACCAGTCTATCGATCCAGCCGACATTTAATGTATTAACAAAGACTATAAAGATAATTAAGGCATGATAAGCCAGTCAACTTCTATGGCCGTTAATACAACTATCTAGCATTAAGAGGGTATCAGCCAGCCCTTCTCGATTATTAAAAAGGCCTTTATATATCAAGCAAAAACGATCATATAGCTATTCATGCTATTGCCTAACCATCGCTAATGTTATCAGCGACTAGTCAACCGATTGGATTAATTTGCTGTTATGTTATAGCAAACCCACTCTGCTTAAGTAATTGTGAGGTTTCATATAAAGGTAAACCCATTACCCCCGAAAAACTACCTTCTAAGCGTTTTATAAATACCGCCGCCTTACCTTGTATTCCATAAGCCCCTGCTTTGTCTTTAGGCTCACCCGTTGACCAGTACCATTCAATATCACTATCTGTAAGGGTCGAAAAAGTTACTTTACTTTCATTAATAAGACACTGCTCTTGCTGACAACCAATAATAGCAACTGATGTCAGTACAGTATGGCTATTACCCGATAGTTGTTTTAGCATCATCACCGCCTGTTCTTTATTATCAGGTTTACCTAGGATTTCCCCATCAATAATAACGGCAGTATCAGACCCTAACACCAGAATATCATCTTCTTGATAAAATACTTTCGTTGCTGCCGCTTTCTCTATTGCTAAACGTTTCACATAGTCGAGTGGCCGCTCTCCATGAATAGGCGTCTCATCTATTTCAACCGATTTAATCTCGAAATTAACGCCTATTTGATGAAGCAATTCTGCTCGTCTTGGTGATGAAGATGCCAATATTAATCGCATGACCTATTCCCTATGATACGGGTGATTGTTCATTAAACTCCAACCTCTATACAACTGTTCAGCGAGAATAACTCGAACCAGCGGATGCGGAAAAGTCAATTTAGATAAGCACCACTGCTCGTTGGCTCGTTTCAAACAAGCTTCAGACAACCCATCCGGCCCCCCAATAATAAAAATAATAGATGGGTTAACACCTTGCCAAGCCGATAATTTCTTAGCAACATCCGTTGTTGACCACTGCTTCCCCATGACTTCAAGTGCAACGACATAATCAGAGTCTTTAATTGAAGAAAGAATTTTTTTTCCTTCCTCTTCAGTAACTTTTGCCAAATTACTTTGCTTGGTTCTTTTAGCCGGTTGAATTTCAAGCAACTCAAGTGAACACTCACGCGGCATACGTTTTTCGTATTCTTTGTAGCCCGTAGAAACCCAACTAGGCATTTTTTGCCCAACGGCTAAAATTTTTAGCTTCATTTAGCACCCATTTTTTGGCAAAAAAAACGGCTCATTTGAGCCGCCTTTTATTTTAGACCTTAAATACACCCAGGTTAAAAAGGCATACACCTTTTCGATTGAATTGAGCTCTAGCCAGCGTTTAATGGTGTTAACGTTATTTCAACGCGTCTATTTTGCGCACGCCCTTCTTTAGTTGCATTACTAGCAATTGGGCTTTGTTCGCCGTAACCCATCACATTAAAGCGTTGAGCGACAACACCTTGTGAACGTAAATAACTGGAAACACTCTGTGCACGTTGTTCAGATAAACCTTGGTTATAGGCTGCATCGCCAACACTATCAGTATGCCCAACGACCGTTACCGTTGTGTCTGCATATTCTTTAAGAATAATGGCCACTGAATCTAATACTTGGTAAAAACCTGCATTTATACTCGAACTATCGGTTTTAAATGTTACATTCCCAGGCATATTTAAAATAAGATTATTACCAACACGGCTAACGCTAACCCCTGTACCTCTAAGCTGTTGGCGTAGTTTCGCTTCTTGAACGTCCATATAATAACCAATGCCGCCACCTGCTGCCGCACCCAGTGCAGCACCTTTTAATGCCGTACGTCTATCGCCCTTCATCGCACCGATGATAGCACCTGTCACTGCACCTATACCTGCACCTTTAGCTACGTTACTTGTTTGCTGCTCTTCTGTGTATGGGTTAATGGTGGTACAGCCAGCGACAGTGAATATCAGACCTGCTGCGAACCCTGTTGTTAGTTTTCTATTACTCATCAAATTCTCCCTGTTTTTAACGTTTAGTTACAAACCATACGTTTCATGAAATCAATTTTTTAAAGTTAGTGCAATCTATTTACTTTGTTCAACATCTTAAACTGCTTAAATGAACAAACAATGAACCCAATACTATTTAAGCGTCAGCCTCAACAGCCCACAACTTTTCTAGCTGATAAAACTCACGTATTTTAGGTTGCATAACGTGAACAATCGTATCGCCCAAATCTATTAACACCCATTCACCGGCATCCATTCCTTCAACACCCAGCGGAATAAGGCCGTTCTTTTTAGATAACATCGAGACTTCCATCGCTAAGGACTTGACATGCCTGTTAGACGACCCCGTCACAATAACGATATCGTCGGCAAACGAACACTTATTTCGTACATCAATCACATCAATTTGCTGACCTTTTTTATCATCCAGCGCCTCGGTGATTTTAGTTAAAAACTGCTCTGCCATATTCTATTTACCTTATCTTCTATTATATTAGTTATCTATAAAAACCGTTTTTGTCGATCGCCTCAAAGCAATCACTGGTTAGCATTTGCCTAACCGATTTATTATCTTTAAGTTGCTGCCTAATCTGTGTTGCTGAAATATCAATCGCTGTGACAGGCTGGACGTAGATTTTACCATGTGTTCGCTGTTTTAGTTGTGACTTATCAGTGACTAAAAAAGGGGCCACATAAGCGCCTACTTCTTGTTTAAACTGGTTATCAAACCCGGCTCGATTGGTCACCACAATATGTGTCAAATTAATTATTTCTTGCCAACGATGCCATGACATCAAGCCATTAAAGGCTTCCATACCCAATATAAGCACCAATGAACTATTCGGCTTACGCTGCCGAAAAGATAAAAGCGTTTCCACCATATAGCTTGGCCCATTTCTTTCCATTTCACAATTATCAGCGACTAACATGGGGAAATCATTAACTGCTAATTGCAATAAAAAAAACCTTTCTTCTGCTGACAGTACAGGAGCAGAGCGATGCGGCGGACTAGCCGACAGAACCATTCGAACTTCATCTAGACCAATTTCTTTACCTACTTCGCTTGCCGCCGTTAAGTGACCAAGGTGAATAGGATCGAATGTACCACCATAGATGCCAATAAACTCAACGCTCATAGTTATTGAGCCAACAAAAAGAAATGAATAGACAACTCAGCGCTATTGGCGAATTTGCCCATCACCTAGCACAATGTACTTTTGAGTTGTTAAACCTACCAAACCCACTGGCCCTCGCGCGTGTAATTTATTCGTACTAATACCAATTTCACCGCCCAAACCATACTCAAAACCATCCGCAAAACGTGTTGAAGCATTTACCATGACAGAGCTAGAGTCCACCTCACGTAAGAAACGCATCGCCTTAGCGTAGTCCATTGTTACAATCGATTCTGTATGACCTGAGCCATGTTGGTGAATATGATCCATCGCCGCGTCCATATCGCTAACGACACGAATAGATAAAATAGGGGCTAAGTACTCCTCATCCCAATCAGTATCTTTCGCTTTAACGCAACCAGGCAAAATATCACAGGTTCTTTCGCAACCACGAAGCTCTACATTCTCACTAGCGTACAACTCGGCTAGTTCTGGCAACATGTCAACGGCAACGCTATCAGCAATCAACAGTGTTTCCATCGTATTACAAGTTCCATAGCGTTGTGTTTTTGCATTAAACGCTATGGATTTGGCCATTTCTTTATCGGCAAGGTCATCTATATAAACATGGCAAACACCATGTAAATGCTTAATAACAGGAACACGTGCTTCTTTAGTAATTCGTTCAATTAAGCCTTTCCCACCCCGTGGAATAATAACGTCAACTGTCCCCTCCATGCGAATCAACTCACCCACTGCATTTCGATCGGTGGTGTCAATAACCTGTACCACCTCAGCAGGCAAGCCCGCCTGTTCCAAACCGCTACTAATACATGCAGCAATGGCTTGGTTAGAATGTTTTGCTTCTGATCCACCACGCAATATGCTGGCATTGCCAGATTTAAGACATAACGCAGCCGCATCCGCCGTTACATTTGGACGTGACTCATAAATAATACCAATAACACCTAAGGGAACTCGCATTTGACCCACTTTAATACCCGATGGGCGCGAATTAATTTGACTAATTTCTCCAGCAGGGTCAGGCAAAGCCACTATTTGTCTCAGCCCTTCTGCCATCGCTAATACACGCTCTTCATTAAGCTCTAAACGATCTAGAAGTGCAGCATCAAGGCCGTTCTCTTTACCCGCCGTCATATCAAGCTCATTGGCTTTCAAAATAGTAAATTGTTCAGCTTCAAGAGCATCCGCAATGCTTTCCAAAGCCCTATTTTTAATGCCTGTATCAGCTTTAGCAATAATTCGAGCCGCATTTTTTGCGCGCTTGCCTAAGGCTTCCATATATTCAACTAGTTCACTCATCTTTATACCTGTCAGTAGTCTGTTCGTTATTGGATGATTATACCGCGACCAATCCATATTGCTTTAACCGGCTTGGCTCACAAAAAGCCAAACAGATCTGCTCTATCAGCAACCACTCATCACCGGTTTCTATACCTTTCGTGATGCGTTCAGCTTTGGCACAGGCTTGCACCAAACTATGCCATTGCTCCAAGCTACCACGCGATAGCGCTGATAAATAACTCGATTTCTTAGAGTCCCATGTTCTATGCTTCTTAAACGTAGCGTCGGTACGGCCTGTCGCCTTCTTTTCGAAACCTAACCCAGCCAGAATACGCAACTCACGCATTAGCGCCCACAAAACAACAGGAGCGGCAAGCTTTTCGCCCAACAAGCCTCTTAATATATGTACTGTTCTTATTGAATCACCCGACAGCAGAGTATCGGTCAATTTAAAAACATCGTACCGAGCATTATCCGCCACAGCATTTATAATATCGTCTGTTGATAATTCTACAGAGCCGAAAAGAATGTGCAGTTTTTCAATTTCTTGATCTGCCGCTAGTAAATTCCCTTCCACGCTATCAGCCAATAGTTTGATGCCCTGCTGACTCGAACTTAAACCTTTACGTTGAAGTCGCTGTTTTAACCATTGCATTAACTTCCCATCAGCTAATGGCCATACTGGCACAACAACCCCGTGCTGATCTATCGATTTAAACCACTTTGCTTTTTTTGAGTTCGCGTCCAGCTTACCCGCGATAATAATAAGGATATTATCATTCGACAGCTCAGCGATGACTTGCTCAATAGCAAGCGAACCTTCCCGACCTGGCTTCGCGGTAGGTAGGTTTAATTCAATCAAGTTTTTTTCTGCAAATAAAGACTGGCTTAAACAAGCAGCAAACAGCTGATTCCAATCAAACTTCCCTTCAACATGGAAGACCTCACGATTAAGAAAGCCCGCTTCCCGAGCCTTTTTACGAATAAGGTCAACGGCTTCACCTTGTTGCAACGGCTCATCACCAGACACTAAATACACCGGTGACAGCCCTTTATCGACTGAAAAAGAAAGTTGATTAACGTCTAATTGCATCTGTTCTAGCGTCTGACAAGCTAGCTATTTTATATTATTGAGTGACAGAGTTTACTTTTAGGGCCTGCACTCGTCTTAAAATTTGCTGTGCAGCGTCGCGCTTTAGATCACGTGCGATAACCGTTGATTCATTCGTGCGGCCAATAATGTCATTTTCATCATTAATGAAATCTCGAACGAGTAATAAGGGTTCATTATCCAATAACACCTCACCATCGGCTTTCACTAAACTATAAATAACAGAGTATTGCATTTCTGATTCACGAACTTTACCTCTGGAATCCACACTCAAGGTTCTGTTTTCTGATTCTTCTTTATTTATCGTTAACACGGCATCGGCCTCAGAACGCTTAGTAACGACCTCAGCGGAATAGTCGAGCATCTCTTTTAAGTCTCTCACTAAATCACTATTTTGCGAACCAGCGATGTATATTTTCTGAAGCTCGGCAGGCAATTCAAAAGACCCTCTTAATTTAAAGCCGCACCCCGTTAATAGCAATGATAGTAAGCAAATAGCGGTTACTAAACGTAGCATCGTAAAAGAGTTAGTTCGATTATTCATCATGTTCATGTCCGTTAAATAACAATATTAACCAATTTTTTAGGCACAACAATAACCTTTCGAACAGGCTTGTCGCCAATAAACTTACTTACATTCTCCTCTGATAGCGCTAATTTTTCTATGCTTTCTTTAGGCGCATCAGCTGCCACTGTTATCTTCGCTCTCAATTTGCCATTTACTTGCACCACCATCTGAATCTCATCTAGCACCAAGGCCGACTCATCAAACTCAGGCCATGTCACTTGAACGAGCTCTTCTTGGTGACCTAGGGCTTGCCACATTTCATCACAAACATGAGGAATAATGGGTGAAAGCATCAATACAATGCTTTCCAAACACTCCTGACGTAACGCTCGAGCAACATCCGTTTCAACTTTAAATTTAGACACCGCATTTAATAACTCCATATTAGCCGCAATCGCCGTATTAAACGTTAGCCGACGACCAAAATCATCATTCACTTTGCTTAACGTTTCATGAATTTGACGACGCAGTACTTTTTCCTCGCTGGACAATTCCGCTACCACATAGCCCTGCATTAAACCCGTATCAACATGCTCCTTAACTAAACGCCACAAACGGCGAATGAATCTGAACGACCCTTCTACTGCGCTATCAGACCACTCTAACGACTGCTCAGGCGGCGCAGCAAACATCGTAAACAAACGCACGGTATCGGCCCCATACTTTTCAATAAGGCCTTGCGGATCAACAGTATTGCCCTTTGATTTTGACATCTTAGTACCGTCTTTTAGCACCATCCCTTGTGTTAACAAGTTCTTAAACGGCTCATCACACTTTAGCAAACCAATATCTCGCAATAGCTTGGTGTAAAAACGTGAATACAATAAATGTAAAATGGCGTGTTCAATACCACCCACATACTGATCTACTGGCAACCAATAATTCGCTCGCTTATCTAACATCGCTTGATCATTATCGGCACAACAATAGCGCGCAAAATACCATGAAGACTCCATAAAGGTATCGAACGTGTCCGTCTCCCTTTTTGCCTTTTCTCCACACGTTGGACAAGATGTATTAATAAATGCTTCGTGCCGCGCCAATGGAGAACCAACGCCTTCCAATGACACATCTTTTGGCAGCATAACCGGTAATTGCTCATCAGGCACCGGCACTGTGCCGCAACTATCACAATAAATAACCGGCACGGGCGTACCCCAGTAACGTTGGCGTGAAATACCCCAGTCACGCAGACGGTAATTTATCTTCTTTTCGCCTTTTCCTTTGTTATTAAGTACTTGCGCAATCGCATCGAACGCCGACTGAAAATCGAGTCCATCAAACTCACCCGAATTCAGTAACTCACCCTTACCCGTATAGGCTTGTTGGGAAATATCAATTTCGTCAGCATTATCCGGCTTAATAACCTGTTTAATATCTAGCCCGTATTTTGTCGCAAATTCAAAATCACGTTGATCATGCGCAGGTACGGACATCACCGCACCGGTTCCATAATGCATCAACACAAAATTTGCTATCCATACTGGCACCACCTCGCCCGTTAAAGGATGAATTGCCTGAAGGCCAGAGTCCACCCCCTTTTTTTCCATGGTTTCCATCGCAGCTTCGGATGTTTCCATAGTTTTACATTCATCTAAAAAGCTCGAAATAGCCGTATTATTGTCGGCTGCTTTTATCGCCAACGGGTGTTCTGCTGCAACCGCGACATACGTCACCCCCATCAACGTATCCGGTCGTGTCGTGTAGACCGACAAAGCTGTATCACTACCTTCAATATCGAACATTAGTTCGACACCTTCTGAACGACCAATCCAGTTTTGCTGCATGGTACGAACTTGCTCGGGCCAGCCTTCTAATTCCTTTAATGAACTTAACAGCTCTTCCGCATAATTAGTAATGCGCATAAACCATTGAGATATTTCGCGTTTTTCAACCTCATTGTCACAGCGCCAGCAACAACCATCTATGACCTGTTCATTAGCTAACACCGTATTACAATCCGGACACCAATTAAGCGGTGCCGTTTTTTTATAAACTAAATCTTTTTCAAGCAAACGTGTGAAAAACCACTGTTCCCAACGATAATAATCATCGTTACAGGTCGCTAACTCACGTTTCCAGTCATAGCCAAAGCCAAGCTGCTTTAGTTGATCGCGCATGTAATCAACATTCTCGGCAGTCCACTCACCCGGGTGAACGCCGTGCTTCATTGCCGCATTTTCTGCTGGCAAACCAAAGGCATCCCAACCCATCGGTTGCAGCACATTTTTTCCCTTCATACGTTGGTAACGACTAATCACATCGCCAATGGTGTAATTACGCACGTGCCCCATATGTAATCGCCCACTAGGGTACGGAAACATAGATAAACAGTAGTATTTTTCCTTATCTGTATCCTCAGTGACTTCAAAAGCACTCGTGGTTTGCCATTTTTCTTGAACACTCTTTTCAATAAGAGAAGGTTGATATTCTTCTTGCATTTTTTTACCGTCGGACACACTATTATATAAGGTGTGTAGAATACCTTAGCTACCTCCAAATCTAAAGTTGTATTAGGCAGAACAAGCCTTTAAATGTCTTCATACTATGAAACATTAACTGTTTTAAAAAAAGCTACCCTAAGCAAGGAGATTTTATGAGTAACCCCGTACAAGACAAGTTACTTCAAGCGTACGACAAAATGACTCAGCGGCTTCATGACGCAGTTGAACAAGCCGAAAAATTAGCCATTCCCACCATCGACGACAACCTAAAAATAGCACAAGAAAAAGCGGTTGAATTAGGTGAGCTCAGCAAGGAAGAAGCGAGCAAAGTAGCTGCCTACTTAAAGAGGGATTTAGAGGACGTGTCAGTTTATTTGCAAGAAACTCAACAAGAGTTTTCCGACTGGCTATCATTTGAGTCTGGCTTGGTTGAAGGTAAAATCGGCGACTGGATCAACTTGGTAGCCGACAAAACAAAATTACAATGGGACAAACTCCGCTTAGATGCCATTAAGGGTCAACTGTATCATTCTGGGGAAGTTACCGGCCCCGGCACTCTAGAATGCACGCATTGCCAACAAACCTTAAATTTCAAGAAAACCGGACATATTCCACCCTGTCCAAAATGTCACAAAACAGAGTTCAAACGTCACACTAAAAACACAGCAAAGAAATGAATCGCGTTATCTTTAACAAAAAGGGCGGTGTTGGGAAATCCACCATTACCTGTAACTTAGCCGCTATTAGTGCCTCAAAAGGCAGAAAAACGTTGGTCATTGATCTCGATACGCAGGGTAACTCAAGCCACTATTTGTTAGGCCATCAAACGGGCGAACTCGAATCAACATTAGCGGACTTTTATGCCAGCACCCTAAGTATTAGTTTATTCCCAAAAGATTTCAGCGAGTTTATCTATAAAACCAACATGCCAAATTTATATGTCATGCCTTCTCACCCCGACATGGATAATTTACACGCCAAGCTTGAATCGCGTTACAAAATATACAAACTAAAAGAAGCTCTCGAGGCGATGGATGATTTTGACAATGTGTTTATTGATACACCACCGGCATTAAATTTCTATACGCGTTCGGCATTAATCGCTGCAGATAACTGCATTATTCCCTTTGACTGCGATATTTTTTCAAAACAAGCACTTTATTCTTTGCTCGATACCGTTGCAGAGGTAAAGGCTGACCATAACCCAAATTTATCCATTGAAGGCATCGTTGTTAATCAATTCCAAAAACGTGCAAAGTTACCCACACAGCTCGTTGAAGAGCTTATTAATGACAAACTAAAGCTGTTTAAAACCAGAATATCACCATCTGTAAAAATACGAGAGTCGCACAGCGCCTGTCAGCCGATGGTTCAATATGCACCAACGCACAAAGTAACAGAAGAGTTTAAAAGTTTATACAAAGAGCTAAAGAAAAAATAATTGCATTAATACCCGAAGTTAAGTTAAAACAAACAATTAACTCATTGAGCGCTGCACAAACAGCCGTACAATAAGGGCTATAAATCTACCCTTATAGCCAACTAACTAAAACGAACATCTTTAAAATTATAACTATGAAAAAACTATTCGGCAGCTTATTTGGCGGCGCAAAAAAAGAACCTTTAACAGCGACTATTCAACCATCTGGTCAGTCATTCGTTGTGCCTAAAAATAACACCTTATTACAAACCGCTCTCAACGAAGGCGTTAGTTTTCCTTACCATTGCACCGTAGGCACCTGCGGCAACTGTCGGTGCAAACTCATTGAAGGCAACGTAAAAGCTATTATGGATTTTTCATACACCTTATCTGAGAAAGAAATATCAGAAGGATATATTTTAGCGTGCCAGAGTTTATTAAAAACAGATGTTGTGGTTGAACTGGAGGCCGATGCTAACCTGCCTACTCACTCGATGGAGACATTTAACGGCACGATCACTAATACTCAGATGCATACGCACGATATTATGGAAGTAACGGTTGAACTAGACCGTGACATTTCTTTCACTGCCGGGCAATTTGCCGATATTGGACTTGAAGGTTTTGAACGTCATCGTAGCTACTCATTTGCCAGCGCACCAATTAATGGCGGGCAATCAACACTTTGCTTTCATGTGCGAAACGTGCCGGGCGGCGATTATACGCAGTGGCTTTTTGAAAAAGACCGCAAGGGTGAAAAGTTTGAACTGCATGGTCCCAGTGGTGCCTTCTGGTTAAGAACATCAGACACACCCATTTTAGGTGTCGCTGGCGGTAGCGGAATGGCGCCTTTAAAATCTATTTTAGAAGATGCCTTAGCAAACAACGTAAACCGTCCAGTCACCTATTTATTTGGTGCACGTGCTCAACGTGATTTATATTGCCTAGACGAAATGAAAGCACTAGAGGACAAATGGCCGAATACTTTTAAGTTTATACCCGTGCTATCTGAAGAACCTGAAGATTCTAACTGGACAGGCAAACGAGGCTTAGTAACCGACTTTATTAACGATGAAACAACAGGGTTCGCGGTATCAGAAAGCCACGCCTATTTATGCGGCCCTCCTGGCATGATTGACGCAACGATGGTAAAACTCGAAGAAGCAAATGTTAGCCTAGACAACATCCATTACGATAAATTTTTAGATTCTAGACAGTTAGATAACTAACCACATGGCTCTTAGCTGATCCACATCGTAATACTCTTCGATTACTTTATCGCCAAGATCTTCGCAACCCAGCATTATCTTGGCGCTCGATTATCTGCTACTAATCGTTTAGATGCTGAAATTTGCAGCTTTCTGCACAAAATGTGTCCAATTTTAAATAGCATAACGATTCTCAGTATTAGCAAAAAAAGCATTAATAACAAAAACAAATTAGGTTAATCTCTAAACTTTAGTTTTATTTACTTTTTAATATCACGTTTTAAAAAGCTAATAACAATCATTACAGCAATCAATATTAAAAACCACCACCAACCACCTTGCACAAATGGTGTTGCACCTTTTAATGGAGTTATTTCGCCTGTTAAAGAAAACCGCTTAAACATGGGTGCCTGCCTAGTAATTTGTCCCGATGGATCAACAATAGCCGTTATACCTGTATTAGTTGAGCGTAGTAGATAACGCCCACTTTCAAGTGCTCGCATTCTCGCCATCTGAAGGTGCTGGTACGGTGCAATCGTATCGCCAAACCACGTATCATTACTAACATTCACTAAATAAGCTGCTTCCGGAAGACCATCGATGGATGTTTGTTGAAATACATCTTCATAACAAATAGATGAAGCAAACGGGTAACCTCCGCCTGTTAATAACTTCTGTTCATTATTCCCGGCAGAAAAGTCTGACAGAGGGATATCTAAAAAGCCCAAAATTATTGTCGAAAAAGGCTTTAAAGGCATGTATTCACCTAATGGAACCAAGTGTCGTTTTAGATAAAACTCCTTGGGGTATCGAACACTATGAAGCCCATTATAGTATTGGCTATCACCTCCTGGCATCACTGGTAAACCCAAAATAATATCCATTTGATGATCGTCAGCCTCACGTTTTAATACCGGTATTAATGAGCCTTGCACGCTGTGAAAAAAAGCAGGCACCGCCGTTTCTGGCCAAACAACAAGATCAACATCAACTTGCTGCCGTGTCATATCCAAATAAACACCATTATTTATCTGGCGAAAGGACCTTAACCACTTAATTTCCTGTGGGATATTTCCCTGCAATAAAGCCACTTTTATTGGCTCCCCCGCTGGTTTAGTCCAATTAACGTCGTTCAACCAAAAACCGCCAGCCCAAGCCACTAGCAATAAAACAACTGATAAAACGCGACGGGGGCTTTTCACTCCATAGAAACAATATAAGACCACCCCAACCGTCACCACAACAAACCAAGAAACACCTAATACACCCACTACTGGCGCCCATCCAGACAGCCATGTATCAATCTGGCTAAAGCCAAGTGATAACCATGGAAAGCCGGTAAACAAAACACCGCGTAATGCCTCTAGCCCAACCCACAAACTAGGGAACGCCAATAGATAACGAACCGCCGTATTTTGTTTGAAAAACCGATTCATTAAATAAGCAAACAACGCCATATAAAGCGCAAGAATCGCTACCATCCCCAGCATAATAATAATGGCCAACCACAATGGGGCATGACCAAAATGATGAATGCTAAAGTAAACCCAATAGACGCCATGACCAAAATAGCCCCAACCAAACGCATAGCCTATTACTGCAGCCTGTTTGGGCGTCAATGAGCGTAAAAGTATCAAAAAGAGCGCTATTGACACTAACGCCATAAAAGGAAGATCGTAAGGTGCAAACGCTAATGGAAGAAGCGCACCGGCCAAAAACGCGAATACATGAGAGTTAATTGGCTTTAAAGTCCCTATTCCCATGCCAAGGTAAGACTATTTTGTTGCGTCAGTGGAAGAACTTAACAGTGTCATCCGAAGCAAATGCACGCGGCGATTATCAGCTCTTAATACTTCAAATAGAAAATTATCAATTTGTGTTTTTTCGCCATGGTCGGGCACATGACCAAAACTTTTAACCACCATACCGCCGACTGTATCTACATCATCATCAGAATAATTCGTACCAAACCGTTCATTAAAATCATCTATTTCCGTCAACGCTTTAATATTATATTCACGTTCGTTTCGCTGAAGGATAAACGCCTCTTCTTCAAAGTCATGCTCATCTTCAATTTCACCCACTATCTGCTCAAGAACATCCTCAATCGTAATCAGGCCCGCCACTGAACCATACTCATCGATCACAATAGCCATGTGATTTCTATTCGCTCGAAACTCATGCAACATCACATTTAAACGTTTACTCTCTGGTACAAAAATAGCAGGGCGCATGACATCTTTTACATCAAACTGTTGGTCTTCACCTGCGACGACATAACTCAACAAATCTTTTGCTAACAAGATCCCTGCAACCTGCGATGTTTCTTCATCTTGAACAGGAAACCGAGAATGGGCAGATTCAGTCACCCGTGGGCAAATATCCTCTAATGCTGCATCTCTAGGGATGAAAATAATCTGCGAACGAGGAATCATAATATCTCGAACCTGCAATTCAGACACTTGCAACACGCCCTCAATCATCGCTAAAGCATCATGCCCTAACAAGTCTCGCTTTTCAGCATCGCGCATTAACTGAACAAGATCTTCACGACCTTTTGGCTCACCCATTAACGCCTGCCCGAGCCGCTCAATCCAAGAACGGTTTTCAATTTTTTCGTTTTGCGGTTGATTCATTTTATGTCTTAACCCTCATACGGGTTGCTGATTCCTATCTGTTCCAATAATTTTATTTCTAGTGCTTCCATCACCTGCGCATCCTTTGCATTGACATGGTCGTAGCCTTGTAGATGCAGGCAGCCATGAATCACCATATGCGCCCAATGTGTCAATGGTGTTTTGCCTTGATCCGCAGCTTCACTCAAAACCACGGGCGCACAAATAACCAAATCACCCAAGGTATCATTTAATAGCGCATCGACAGGTAAACCTTCAGGTCGCTCAAATGGAAAGCTCAACACATTGGTGGGCCCTTTTTTTTGACGATAGGCCTCATTTAACTCAGCAGACTCTTGCTCACCCACCAACCTAACAACCACTTCCGCATGTTCACGTTGCTTGGTAGCAAGCTCAACCCAGTCGGTCACTATCTGTGTATCGGGTAGTTCAGAGCAGTCCGTCGCCACTTGCACATCAACCGTCATGATTGATTGTGTTTTTCATAAGCAGCAACAATCTTCTGAACAACCGGGTGCCGTACAACATCTGCACCTGAAAAATGAGTAAAGCTAATGCCCGAAATATTTTTTAAAATCTTCGTTACCAACTTCAGCCCCGACTCCATATGACCAGGTAAATCTATCTGTGTAATATCACCTGTCACAACTACCGTAGAACCGTAGCCGATACGCGTTAGAAACATCTTTATCTGTTCGGGCGTTGTATTTTGCGCCTCATCTAAAATAATAAACGCTTCGTTAAGCGTTCTACCGCGCATAAAAGCAAGAGGCGCAATTTCAATGATATTTTTTTCAATAAGCTTTTCTACTCGCTCAACACCCAACATTTCATATAGCGCATCGTATAAAGGCCGTAAATATGGGTTAATTTTTTCACTCAAATCACCAGGTAAAAAACCTAAACGTTCTCCAGCCTCAACAGCGGGCCTTGCCAAAATAATTCTCGCCACTTTTTCTGATTGCAAGGCTTCAACGGCACAAGCTACTGCAAGATAAGTTTTACCCGTTCCCGCTGGCCCAATGCCAAAAACGATGTCGTTTTTTGAAATACTTTTGACATAAGCCTGTTGATTACCACCACGCGGCTTAATGATTTTTTTTCGTGTATGGATAACGATAGAATTTTCTTCATTGACTTGCTTGTCTACTTCCATTTTATTTTCCTGCACGAGTAGGTGCACCTTTGCTGGCGTTAATTGGTCACTTTCTGTACTTTTATATAATTCTTTCAGCGCCGCAATAGCGGCGGCTACATCTGCATCAGCACCACTCACACTAAAAAGGTTGCCACGGTTTTTTACATCAACGTGTAAACGGCGTTCGAGCTGAGTGATATGTTCATTGAATTGACCGCATAAACTCGCCAAACGTTTGTTATTAGCAGGCTCTAAGCTAATATCCAATGTTTTATTTTGACTATTCAATTTAAGAAACTGAGCGCCTTTCATTCATATCCATTGCCGGCTCTTTGTTTTTACTAACTAACCGCCCTCTCAACGAGTACGGCAGCGCTTCGGTAATCAACACATCAACAAATTGCCCTGCTAAACGTACATGGCCAGCAAAATTCACCACCCGGTTATTTTCCGTTCGCCCCGTCATCTGTAACGAGTTTTTCTTAGACTCACCTTCTACTAATAGTCGCTGAACAGTTCCAACCATACTGTTTGATATATCCGCAGTTTGCTGAGTAATGATCTTTTGCAACCGCTCCAGACGTTGTTTTTTAACCGCCATATCAATATCATCCGCCATATCAGCGGCTGGGGTACCAGGTCGAGCACTAAAAATAAAACTAAATGAAAAATCAAAACCAACTGTTTCTATCAATTTAACCGTCTCTTCAAATTCATCATCTGTTTCTTGTGGAAACCCAATAATAAAATCTGACGAAAAGCTCATATTAGGGCGAATCTTTTTAAGTCGCGCTAGCTTTTCAATGTACATATCAATTTCGTGCCCGCGCTTCATTCTAGCCAACACGCTATTACTACCACTTTGAACAGGCAAATGAAGGTGATCCACCAACTCAGGAATATCTTCGTAAGCTTGAATCAAGCTATCAGAGAATTCTTTAGGGTGAGAAGTGGTGTAACGAATACGATCAATACCATCAATTGCTGCAACGTAATGCAGCAATAAAGCAAAGTCAGCCATATCACCATCGGCCATTTCACCTCGATAGGCATTAACGTTTTGGCCTAATAAATTAACTTCTCTAACACCTTGAGCCGCCAAGCTTGAAACTTCAGCAATCACGTCATCCAATGGCCGACTTACTTCTTCTCCGCGCGTATACGGTACGACACAAAACGTACAATACTTACTACAACCTTCCATCACCGAGACAAACGCCTTTGGGCCTTCGGCTCTAGGTTCAGGCAAGTTATCAAACTTTTCAATTTCCGGAAAAGAAATATCCATGACTAATTTCTTTTTGGTTTGTGCTTCTTTTAACATCGCCGGCAACCGATGTAATGTCTGAGGCCCAAACACTACGTCAACGTACGGCGCTCGTCGCCGAATCACTTTACCTTCTTGACTCGCAACACAACCACCCACGCCGATGAGCAGTTCTGGTTTTTTTTCTTTTAACGGGCGCCAACGACCGAGTTGATGAAAAACACGCTCCTGTGCTTTTTCGCGAATCGAACAGGTATTAAGAAGCAGTACATCCGCTTCTTTCTCATTGTCGGTGAGCTCTAAATCATGTGATTGAGCAAGCACATCTGCCATCTTTTCAGAATCATATTCATTCATCTGACAGCCATGTGTGCGTATAAAAAGTTTTTTTGTCATATGAGCGACATTTTATACCAAAAAACATCTATTTCATGGCGCTTAAAGAAAAACTCACCCTCTAATTCTTCACTAACAAGCAATAACTTAAGCCGATTCAATTTGGGCCGCCCGTTTTTTTAACCATCATTCCTTTCGAAGGGTTATAACCCCAAACAGCTACTGTCATAAAAAACACAAACGCCGATAAGGTATAAAGAAAAGCATGGCCATTAAACTGCCCGTACATCGCAAAACGAAGTAACTCAACTGCCTGAGAAAATGGGTTATAGCTCGCTAATGTATGCAGTAATTCGCTCGACTCTTTAATTTTCCATAAAGGGTAAAGCGCCGTGGACATAAAAAACATTGGGAAAATAACGAAATTCATGACGCCTGCAAAGTTCTCTAACTGTTTGATAAATGAGGATAACAACATACCCAGCGCTCCTAGCATGAGCCCCGCCAATATTAACGCAGGAAATAAACTCACGTAGCCGAACCACGGCGCTTGAATATCATAAAACCAAGCAATCAGTAAAAACACGTAAGCCTGAAGAATCGACACAAACGTTCCCGCCATTAATTTACCCGTTAACAGAAACCAACGTGGCAACGGACTGACTAACAAGGTTTTCATACTCCCCATTTCACGGTCGTATACCATCGATAGGGAGCTTTGCATGCCGTTAAAAAGCTGGATCATACCGATCAAACCAGCCGCAATATATACTTCATACAATATGTACGTTTCATACGGTGGAATAATCGCTATACCCAGCGTTGAACGAAACCCTGCCGCAAATACAAACAACCATACTAGCGGCCTAACCAGCGCAGCAACAAATCGTTCACGTTGGAGTAAAAAACGCCACAATTCACGTTTTATAATCCCCTTTAATGCAATAACAGCATGAGCCAGTCTCATAACGACGAATCCTGCGTTAAGTGCTTAAAGGCTTTTGAGATATCGTCTGTCGACTCACCATCGCATACATCATTAACCGAGCCCTGTGCCTTGATTTCACCTTCGTGCAGCACTATTAACTTATCGCTAGGGTATATTTCATCGATCAAGTGCGTTGCCCAAAGAACCGATAGCTCATCGTTCTCACATAAAGCATGAACATGCTCCACAATACCTTTACGACTAGGCACGTCCAAACCAACCGTTGGCTCGTCCAATAACAATAAGGATGGTTTATGTAACAATGCCCTCGCAATCTCAACACGTCGTCGATGCCCACCATTAAGCTGGCGCACCCTTTCATTTTTACGGGCTAGCATTCCCTGCCTGTCTAATTCTTCTTCAATTCGGTATGTCGCTTGTTTACGTGTCATACCCTGTAAAGATGCATGGTAATAAAGGTTTTGCAAAACACTTAAATCCATATCTAAGGTGGTCTGTTGAAAAACAACACCTAATTTAGCCAATGCCTGACAAGACTGACGTTTAACGTCGTAGCCTTTAATAAAAATTTCACCGTCGCGGCTGTTATACAAATGTGTAATTAATGAGAATAATGTCGACTTCCCTGCGCCATTGGGCCCTAGTAGAATCGCGCACTCACCCGGCATAATTGATAAATTTACATTCGTTAATGCTGCCTTGTTGCCATAAGCATAGCTCAGCTTTTCAATCGATAAAGAAAGTACCGAAGAATCACTCATAACCTACCGCTCAGCGGGTACAAATGTCGGAGAACTAGATGCTGAACTGTCGGTTGAATTAGCTTTAACCGCGATTCCCCAAGGGTAATGACCAACTCGTACAGACTTAGTCACCTTTAGTTTATCCACATTAATGATCGAAATATCGTTACTCACGCCGTTTGTTGTATACAGCCGTTTAAAATCTGGCGAAAAAGCCAAGTTCCAAACACGTTGCCCCACTAATAAGTACTTTGTGACTGTCATCGTTTCAATATCCACCACCGCTACGCGATTAGCAGGACCAAGAGCAACAAAAAGCATCTCGTTATTTGGGTGCGCTAAAACACCCACGGGTTGAATAAGCTCATCATCAACACCCGCGATATTGAAATGCAACTTTGCGCTGACTTGCTTTGTTGATACGTCAATACGCGATAATGACCCCGCAATTTCAGATGTTACAAATAACCATTGGTTATCAACAGAAAATTCAGCTGCTCTAGGACGGGGGTCAACAAGCGTATTGTCTTTAATGCTTTGATTTTGCGGATCAATCCAATGAACCATATTTGTTGTTTCAGACGTATTCACAACCCATTGACCATTTTGCGCTATCGCAATCCCTTCAGGTTCGACCCCTACGGCAATTTCAGCAATCGCTTTCTTTTCCTTCAGATCAACCACCGTCACTATATTGTCATCTTCATTTGAGACATATAACCACAAACCATTCGGGTGGATTTTAAATAACTCAGGGTCATCGCCAGACGGTAAATTCCCGCTAACTTGTAAGGTCGTCGCATCCAAAATTTGGATAGTATCATCATCACTAGCGGCAACGTACAAGTAAGCCTGGTCTTTACTAAAGGCAATACCACGAGGGCGCTGGCCAAGTGGCACCGTTTTCAAAAGCTGTCCAGTTTCACCATCAACAACGGCTAACGCATTGTCCTTTTCTAAAGTGATATACAGTGTATCGGCAAAAATCATTGTTGAAAAAGTCATCAACAACATAAAAAAGCATTTATTCATCTGTCGGTCATCTATTTATTTAATTAGAAGTCGCATGTTGATTCTGGCTCATCATAACCTAACGTATCTAAATACGTACGGGGGTGTAAAAATTCTTTATGCGGTAACACCGAGACAATTGCTCTGGGCATCGCCAATAAAATAGGCTGACGTAATTGTTGGTTCCATTGCCTAAACGTCAGCTTGACACCCTTGAAACCTGCCAAGCTAAATTGATCACTTAACATGAACCCCTTAACATCCTCTGCCTTCACGCTATTAGCCCGCGTAACCGCCTCGCCAATTGCTCTAACGGCCAACCATGACGAATAATCGACGTCATTCATCCAGCGACCTGACTGCTGATGGAACCTATTTTGCATTTGAACCGCACCCCACCGCTCATGCGTTCTATGCCAAGCTCTTGGTACTAGGCCCTGCGTTCCAGCGACAGGTCGAGGCAGCCACGTATTCATCGTTAAATATTCGCCAAACAAGCCTTTAACATCTGCAACAACCAATACATCGTAATCTGCGCCTTGGGTAAACACTGGGATTTCAGCCTGAGCCGTTCGTCTAGCATCATGATCAAAGTTCCATTTTTTTTCTGCAACGATCTTAATCCCAAATCGTTTCGCCGAACGTTTAATGGCTTTCGTAAAATTGAGGTCTTTCTTATCCTTCCCCTTAACTAAAAACCACTTTTTCCAACGTTTTTTAAGCATCCATTGAGCAAGCGCATCGGCCTTCATATCATCACTGGGAATAATGTGAAACGTATTCATACTACAACTAGCATTTCTCAACTCGCTATCGGTTGACGAGACATTAAACAATAAAACATTGTTCGTATTAGCAAGAGCAGACAGCTTCTTCAGTGTAGAGGTCTGCACATCAGCGACAATGTACTGATAACCTTCTTTTAATAGCAACTCAAATGCAGGCACAACATCTTCACCAACCGCTACATCCATATGTTTAAGTTGATAATGATGACCCGTAAATTTCCCTGTCGTATTGTTATCTTTCGTGCCTAGAATAGCCCCTTGTACACCTGCATCCGGTAGAATAGGATCAAGGTTCGATAACGCTGGTGACACGGGCATTTTTTCTGTCAAAAATGCTATATCAACACTCATATTAGCCGCGTAAATAGAGCCAGAAAAGCATGTCATTAGCCAACCGCTATAACAGACTAAGCGTAGGATTAATAAGGTATTTTTCATTATCGAAAGTATATTATTTAATTATTAACCAATAATAACCCATACCATATAAAGATAAACCTTTTCAGATAATTAACTTAGCTCATATATTAAATGGATTAAAACTCCGCCCTCAATGCGTTTAGCGTTTAAAATGACAAGCAAAAAAAAGGCGACCCATAAAGAGTCGCCAAAGAGGAGGAGAACATTATTACGTTGAACAACCTGAGAACAGAATTGCAGTAACAATGTGAGTTCATATTATATTGCCATGCAGCATTTGTCAAGACTAATTCTAACTTTAAGTTAAAAAACCTAATCTATTGAGATAGACCTGATGATGACTATGACTTATTTGAATTTAACTTAAGGAAATAATGAATATTAAATATTCAGCGGCTAATCCCGCTTTAGACGTCATTGAACGTCATCCAAAAACAGCTACCCGTCGTCCTATTTTGTTTATTCATGGCGCGAATATGTCGGCTTGGTGCTGGAATGAATTTTTTATGCCTTTTTTTGCAGATCTAGGGCACCCCACCTACGCACTTAACCTACGTGGGCATGGAAAAAGTGATGGGAGCGCTATGCTTGCCTCAAACAGTATTGCTGATTATGTTAATGACCTGCAGCGTGTCATTGATGGAATTGGGGAACCGCCTATCCTTGTTGGCCATTCATTGGGTGGACTGATCATCCAAAAATTTATAGAGAAAGAAACCGTTCCCGCTTGCGTTCTCATGGCCAGTGTTCCTGTTGACGGCCTGATACCGTCCATTGTGGATTTAGCTCTAAACCCCACATTTTATATGCAAATGAACCTGAGCGAACTGATAGGTACTTGGTTCTCACCTGTAGACATTACTCGAAAATCCGTATTTTCTGGGCATGTAAACGATGATGTTGTTATTCGCTATTGCGCAGAGATGCAACAAGGTTCCCCCAAAGCATTATTAGATACACTCTGGCTTGGCTTACCTACCTATAAAAACCCATTTGATATCCCGATGTTAGCGCTCAGCGCTGATGAAGACACCTTCTTTAGACCCGCCCATATCAGAAAAACAGCATTAGCGTATAAAGCCGATTACCTCAATATGAAAAAAACTGGCCACACCATGATGATTGATGTGCACTGGCGTGAAAGCGCTGAGGCCATTAATAACTGGTTAGAAAAACAAAATTTATCCCCTCATTAGTCACTAATAAGCAATAAAAAGGCTCAACTAATGAGCCTTTTTATTATCCATTAACATCACTTCATGACTAAACTTGCTTTACTCTTCTCAATCAACGTATGAAGCTCTTTCAAAATAACTGAGAGCTGCTCAATTTCCATTTCATTCTCCGCTTGAATCACAGAAACCAAATGTAAGTACCGCTCAATGTCCGCTGTGTTTTGCTCACACCAATGCTCCACCCTACTTTGTACCGTTAGTTTTTTAGCCGATTGTGTGAAAAGCAACGATAACAATCCACGTACTTCTACATGCAAGTCATCTCGCAAAGCTGAACGAGCTAGCGACTGCCAATAGTTTTTACGGGGGAGTTGGCTAATTCTTTCGTACAGCCAATTCAACTTAAGCTCGTCAATCATTGAAAAATAAACCGCTATCACATCGGCCTTTTTAGCTTTAACAACACCATGAATAGCGATAATGTCTAAACAAGTAAATTCTAATTCAAGACTACTCATTTTAAGGGCTAAAGACTCGGTCACACCTGCTGCTTGATACTCAGCTTGACGATTTTTGATACGACCTTGCTTTGCATCAGGCGCAAAACTTAGCATCTGTTTACTCATAGAAATAATACTCGTAGAGAACTCACTAACGATCTCATCTATGGAAGTAACATGCGACCGGTTACTTTGTAACCAAAACATTGTTCGCTCAACTAGCTTACGCACTTTCATTAACATCTCTATTTGTATGTTTGGCAACACCACGTTATCTAACGCTTCAATCTCACCCCAAATAGCATTCACATTAAAAATTTCACACGCAATTTTATAATTTCGTACGACTTCTCCAATACTTGCTCCAGTCTCATCCCTCATACGGAAGGCAAACGATGGCCCTAAACGGTTCACCATACTGTTAACAATTTGATTGATAATGATTTCATCTCGTAGCCGATGGTCTTCGATACAAGACACGAACTTACGACTCAAATTGGAGGGAAAATAATTCAACAAATCCTGCTTAAAACCCTTGTCTTGAATAATCGAAGAGCCTTGCATCAAATCTTTTAATAACAGTTTTCCATACGCAAAAATGACCGCTAACTCAGGGCGATAAAGCCCTTTACCCTTAGCCTTTCGCTCATCTATCTCTTCTTGATTGGGTAAAAATTCAACTGACCTGTCCAATCGACCCTCTTGGGTTAGTTGATTAATCAAGCGCGCATGTACTTCCAACATCTCAGGTGCTTGACTTTCCACCATCGTAATCGCTTGAGTTTGCAGGTAATTGTTTCGGAGCACCAAATCACCTACTTCATCTGTCATTTTAGCAAGCAAGACATTACGCTGCTTACCGGTCATATCACCTTGCTCAACAAGTTTGTTGACTAAGATTTTGATATTAACTTCATGGTCTGAACAGTCCACACCCGCCGCATTATCAATAGCATCCGTATTAATCCGACCTTTAGCGGCGTATTCAATCCTGCCTAATTGGGTAAACCCTAAATTACCACCCTCACCCATTACTTTACAGCGAAGATCTACACCATCAACCCTGAGCGAATCATTTGCTCTGTCACCGACATCCGCATCGCTTTCAGTATGTGACTTTACGTACGTTCCAATTCCACCATTCCAAAGTAGATCCACAGGTGCCTTTAACATCGCCTGAATCAGTTCGTTTGGCGTTAGGGTTTTATCTGTAATATCTAAAATTTTCTGAACTTGCGGGGTTAATGTGATTGATTTATCGGCTCGCGAATAAATACCGCCACCTTTTGAAATAAGCTTTTTGTCGTAGTCAGCCCAAGTTGAACGCGGCAAATTAAATAAGCGCTCGCGCTCTTTAAATGAAATATCGGTATCAGGCTCAGGGTCTAGAAAAATATGCAGATGGTTAAAAGCACCCACTAAGCGAATTTTTTCGGATAACAACATGCCATTACCGAACACATCACCTCCCATATCACCAATTCCAACCACATCAAAAGGCGTTGTTTGAATATCAATACCCACTTCTCTGAAGTGCCGTTTAACCGACTCCCACGCCCCTTTGGCAGTAATACCCATTTTTTTATGGTCATATCCAACTGATCCACCTGATGCAAACGCATCACCTAACCAAAAACCATGCGCAATGGCTATATCATTAGCTATATCAGAAAACGTAGCCGTCCCCTTATCGGCAGCGACTACTAAATACGGATCATCACCGTCGTATCGAACAACATCTGCGGGTGGAATCACTTCCTCGCCTTTTAAATTATCGGTAATATCGAGCAATGCGCCAATAAAAATACTGTAGCAGGCAACCACTTCTACCATCATCTCATCGCGTGACAAACCATCGAGTGAACGCTTGACAATAAAACCACCTTTTGCCCCCGTAGGAACAATCACCGCGTTTTTTGACATTTGCGCTTTCATCAAGCCCAAAATCTCTGTTCTAAAATCTTCTTTTCTGTCTGACCAACGTAAACCACCACGCGCGACTGACCCACCTCTTAAATGCACACCTTCTATACGGGGAGAGTAAACAAAAATCTCAAATTTAGGGCGCGGCGATGGAAGGTCTGTCACTTCCTCGGGGTTAAGTTTAAACGTGATATAAGGTACACCTTCAGCATCGACACTCGATTGATAGTAATTTGTCCGCAGTGTAGATTGAATTAAATTTAAATAGCGGCGCAAAATCCTGTCTTCATCCAGCGAGACTACCTTTTCAATTTCAGCGCTTATATCTATCTCTTTCTTCTCAATCTTCGCTGTTTTAGCGTTAATCGATGGATCAAACTTAAGCTCAAATAAATCGACTAACTGCCCAGCGATAACGGGGTTATCTTGTAGCGTTTGCTCGACATAAGCTTGGCTAAAGGTTAACCCAGCCTGACGTAAATATAGATAATATGCCCGCAGCAACATAATCTTTTTCCAATCAAGATTTGCTTTAATAACGAGCTGGTTAAAACCATCATTCTCAACATGCCCTTGCCAAACCTTCTCGAAAACCGATTGGAAGTTTTCCTTAATATCTTCAACATCCGGTAGGTCAGCGTTGTACACCAAGCCAAAATCATGAACCCAATATGTAGACTCTGACTGTACGTCAGTTATTTCAAAGGGATGTTCATCAAAAACGGTAACGCCCATATTTTCCAATACAGGCAGTGTTTGTGACAATGGTGCAGGCACGTCTTTGTTAATCAATTTAAATTGCAAGCCCTTTCCGTGTGACTCAAGGGGCTGGTACAAAGACATCTGGATACATTGCTCTGTACTTGCATTCAAAAACTCTGACTTTTCTATATCAGCCACTGCAAACCTGGCGGGGTAATTGTCCTTATAAGCGGCTGTAAACCCCTCCCCATAACGACTGTAAAGTTCAGTTCCAGCGGCTTCGCCATACTGATGGGTTAACGCAGATAATAAATCATCTTTCCAATCTCTAAGAATTTCAACAACTTCACTTTCCACGTCACACGTATCAAACTCACCATTCCAATCGCTACGGGTATGCACCATAAAGTGAACGCGTGCAAAGATGGATTCACTAAACTGAACATTAAAATCAACATTATCCGTCTGTAGTTTACTCTTGATAACGCGTTCCATCTTCTTTCTGACCCCTGTGTTATAGCGGTCCCTAGGCACATAAACGAGCATAGAAACAAATTGCCCATAGGCATCAGTTCTTGCGAAAAGGCGAATACGTTGGCGCTCCCTTAATTTCAACACCCCCAAGGCTAAGTTCAGTAACTGTTCATCATTCGAATGAAAAAGCTCATCACGCGGTAAGCCTTCCAACACATTCATTAAAGACTTGCCACTATGGCTATTTTCTTTGAAGTTTGAATTAGCAAAGACCTTGCTCACTTTCTTGCGAATAAGTGGCAACTCGCTTATTCGAACCAAATAGGCAAATGAGGTGTACAAGCCTAAAAAGCGGTATTCGCCTACAACCTCACCTTTTGAATTGAATTTTTTTACTCCAACATAATCCATATAAGCTGGACGATGAATGATGGATTTAGTCGTTGCTTTCGTCACAATCAATGGACACGGCTCACTCATAAAACCACACGCTTTATCCGTCATCGGTATCACATCAACTTGTGGAATGACCGCTAACTCATCCCTCAAAATACCGTGGCCTGAGCCTTCTACAATTTTAAATCCATCTGACTCCTTGCCTTTAACCAGCTCATATTCGCGACAACCTAGAAACAGAAAATTTTCATCGCCAAGCCAATTCAAAAAAGCTATTGTTTCTGCAATATCTTGGCTTTTATCTTTTGACGAATTCTCTTTCAATGCTGCAACTGAAGTCTGCAATTTATTAACACACGCCCTCCAGTCCTCGGTAACGGCCGCGTTGTAGGTCAGCACTTTCGTTATTTGGGCTGCTAATAACTCAAGCCCAGCTCCATCATCGGGCTGCCGATCGACTTCCAAACGAATCAACGACTCGCTAACCAAGTGACCCTTACTGTTTGATTGCTGCCGAACACCGTTTTCATCTCGCACAATATCGATAACTGGGTGAACAACTAGGTGACACGTAAGACCACTTTCATTCAAGTTCATCGTTAACGAACTTAACAAAAAGGAGCGGTCCGTTGTCACTATTTCTATAACACTATAAGGAGACTCCCACCCATGTGTTTCAAAGTCTGGGTTATAGACATTAACCTTAGACTCTTTAATTTGTCTCGATTGCGCTAAATTCCAATGTGCGATAGCTGCGCCATAGAGGTCCACTAACTCTCTTTCAACAAGGTCTTCCCATGCAACATCATGATAATATTCTTGAATAAATGCATTGATAGTTGACGCTTCAGTTTTATCAAAACGGTTATTTATGATTTTTGCTAACTGAGTAAAAACTTGTTCTTTTTCTTTTGATTCAACCGTCATTGAAAATCTCCGTGTTTATCTATTGAAACAGTATAGGAGATATTCACCATTTTGTTTATTTCACCTGCAAACTAGCTGTGATCGGGCACTGAAACTTATTCACATTTACCACAACTCACTGTCTAAATGACCTGTCCAAGCGTAGTGTTTTAGATTGACAATACCCGAGACAAAAACCATGCCTTCAGCTTCCAAGCATTCTTTTTGTTTAAGTGATTTATCCCCTCCTGCTGGAAAGGATATTTTCCCTCGCGCGTTAATAACTCGATACCAAGGTAAATTCAACGATAAGGGTGCTGTTCGCAATGCTGCACCGACTACGCGCGCGCCAGTTGGGTAGCCTGCAAAAGAGGCAACATCCCCATAGGTCGATACAAATCCCTTAGGAATACGACTAACCACTGACCAAGTTTTCAGGTGTTTAGGATTCACCTCATCCATCATTTTTTTGCGTTTTCATAAAACCGTCTAGCACTTGCAAACTAGCTTGCTCAAGCGCCATAAATTTTAAATTAAAACTATAGGAATTTTCAGCTAAACGATAGCTATTTTGAATACTACAAGTAGCCGCTAACATTGAATCGCCTAACATCAATCGAACAGACAAGTGCAAAGAAGGGTCAGGGGTTACTCGATAACCAGCAGGCATGATCGCTTGTGCGGTTACTTGATCACAAGTAATGCCAATCCCACCAGTAGATATATTTTCACTACGCGCTACCAACTTGAGCCGACTAGCTGTTTCTAGCTGAATTTCTTGCTGATGGTTCACCCTTAGGTATTGACGTTGATCTACTCCCATAAAATCATCTTAAATAACTAAAAAAATTTATTAAACCCCTTACGCATTAACATCTATCACAACACGACCACGAATTTTACCCGCTACAATTTGTTCAGCTAGAGCTGGCACATCAGACATCGGCTCTACTCGACTTATGTTATTGATTTTCTCTTTCGCTAAGTCAGTTGCCAACCGAGACCATGCTTGGATACGCAGATCCATAGTCGCCATAACCGAATCGATACCCGCTAAAATAACACCACGTAAAATAAATGGAAAAACGGACGTTGGCAAATCAAACCCACTCGCCAGCCCACATGCAGCCACACAACCACCACGTCGAGTTTGCGCGATAACATTTGCCAAGGTTTGAGAACCGACCGCATCCACGACACCAACCCACTTTTCTGCTGCTAATGGCTCGCCTTTTGCCGATAGCTCTTCACGGTCTATAAAACTGCTCGCCCCTAAATCTGTTAAGTAAGCGTGAGTTTCTGGCCGACCCGTTGACGCAACGACTTCATAACCTAAATTTGACAATAGCGTGATGGCAACAGACCCAACGCCCCCTGCTGCACCGGTAACGAGTACCGGCCCATCACTTGGTTTTACCCCTTGTCTTTCAAACATCAATACCGATAGCATTGCCGTATAACCGGCTGTTCCAATCGCCATCGTTTCTTGTAATGTAAAGGTCTCTGGCACCTTCACTAAAAAGTCAGGGTTTATACGCGCCTTTTGACTATAACCACCCCAATAATTTTCACCTAAGCCATAACCATTGGCTAGTACCAAATCACCTGCTTTATATTTATCCGATGCAGACTCTATCACTGTACCCGCGAGATCTATGCCGCAGACCATAGGTAAACGTTTACAAATGTTGCGTTTCCCCGATACAGCCAAACCGTCTTTAAAATTTAATGATGAATATGAGACGTCAACCAACACCTCTTCTTTTGGGAGGTCATTTAATGTTAGGTGTTGTAATTGACCTTTTACTTTTCCCTCGACCTCAGCGGCCACTATTGCATTAAACGTTTCAGACATGACTTTTTTCTCTTTTCAATTTTGTTCATTGTACACCCATCATCGAAAAAGGTAATCTTCAGCACCCAACACTAGCATAGGCGAGCCAACTATAAATTCAGCCTTTTAACTTGCTCACTAAGCATCTCAACGTTACCATTAATTTTTCAAATCAAACCGTTACTGTCGTGAAAACAAGCCTTTTATCCATCATTGCGCTAACACTTAGTTTTAATGCTTCCATTCATGCTAGTGAGCCGTTACGGCTTGCCACGACAACGAGCACAGAAAACTCCGGCCTACTGGCCGAACTATTGCCCGCGTTTACAAAAAGAACGAGCATTAGCGTGGACGTGATTGCCGTAGGAACTGGCAAAGCGCTTCAAATAGCTAAACATGGTGATGCCGATATCGTGATGGTTCACGCAAGACAAGCCGAAGACGTTTTTATAGCTGAGGGTTTTGGCGTTAACCGCCGCGATGTAATGGAAAATGATTTTGTGATTGTTGGCCCAGCGAATGACCCGGCTAATATCCTTGGTGAGAAAAGCACACTCATTGCACTTAAAAAGATTGCCAACAAACGAGCCCCCTTTATTTCTCGTGGCGACAATTCAGGTACGTATAAAAAAGAACGATCCATTTGGAAGTACGCCGACATAAACCCTAATGGCCATTGGTATAAAGAAGCAGGTCAAGGCATGGGCAAAGTATTATTGATGGCTAGTGAATTAGGTGCCTATACCCTAACCGACAGAGGAACTTGGCTCGCTTATAAAGACAAGCTGTCACTCAAGGTGCTTAATGAGGGTGGCGTCTTACTAAAAAACCCTTATGGCATTATTGCTGTCAATCCCGCGGTACACAAAGACATTCAATACCTAAATGCTATGTCACTGATCGCTTGGATAACCTCACCGGAAGGGCAAACGTTAATCGATACGTTTCAAAAAAATGGGCAACGACTATTTTATCCAACCGCGATTAAAGATGTTATAGCCAATGAATGACCTTAGCCAGGCTAGTATCAATGCTTTTCAGCTCTTACTCAGTGGTAATGCTGAAATATGGGAAATTATATCACTATCATTTGGCGTTTCCTTCTCAGCCATTTTAATCGCCACTCCCTTCGCACTAGTTATTGCGTTTATTCTCGCTTTTTTTCAGTTTCCCTTTCGCAGAGCCCTCATTTCTCTGTTTAATACCTTTATGTCTGTTCCTGCCGTTATCGTCGGTTTAACGTTATATCTCATTTTGTCACGCAGTGGCCCTCTTGGGGATTTAAGGCTCTTATTCACCAGCAAAGCCATGGTTATTGGCCAAGTCATGCTGAGCTTTCCGTTACTGGTTGCTATGGCCCATGCTTCTTTTCAAGCTGCTGACCGACGCGCTTGGGAAACAGCTATCACCCTAGGTGCAACGCCATGGAGGGCCTTTTTCACACTGATGTATGAAGTACGCTTTGGATTAATTGCAGCCATCGTTGCTGGTTTTGGTCGTGTAGTGGCTGAAATTGGCTGCTCTATGATGGTAGGTGGAAACATTCTTCACTCAACACGTAACATTCCCACTGCCATCGCCTTAGAAACCAGTAAAGGCGAGTTTGCGCAAGGCATTGCCTTAGGTATGGTATTACTCGTTTTATCCCTAAGTTTGAATGCCGGCGTCTCCATTTTTCAAGGCAAAGGGGAATTACAGGCGTGAGTAATTTAATTGACTATAAAAATATCAGCATGGCCCTGTCAGGCAACACGATTCTGAAGATCAACCATCTAGCCATTCCTGCCCACCAATGTACGTTATTAACGGGTAAAAATGGTTCAGGAAAAACCACTTTATTAAAAATAATGAGTGGTTTATTAAAGCCTAATTCTGCCACTATTCATTACCAAGGTTTAGAACTATCGTGGAAACAAGCAAAACCGTATATTCAAAAAGATATTATCTATTTACATCAACAGCCTTATTTATTTGACGCCAGCGTTGCCGACAATATTGCCTACGGCCTCTATCGAACAGGCACAACTAAAGCTGCCGCCCACCATAAAGTGATGCAAGCGCTAGATTGGGCCGACCTAACGCACCTCGCACACCGTTCAGCTAAACAGTTATCTGGCGGCGAAAAGCAACGCGTTGCCGTCACTCGCGCACGTATTTTATCCCCCCGTTTATTGTTACTCGACGAACCAACAGCTAGCATGGATAGTGACGCAAAAAAGCAAACAAGCTTGTTATTACAGCGACTAAAATCTGAAGGCGTTAGCATTATGGTTAGCAGTCATGAAATGCATACCATTGAACATATCGCCGACCGCCATTTGCACCTTGAACATCACGATATCAAGCTTATTAGGCACACGCCAAGCTCAAATAAAGTGACCCTGTTAAACACAACAAAGAAAAAGTTATAGCATGAGAAGTTTAGACACACAAAGCAGTTGCGCCGACGACAATGAGCAAGGCACACTAACCGTAGAGAGTGCTTTACAACGGATGCTAGAGGACATTTCAGAAAAAATAGCTAGCGAACACGTTCACTTAACCGATGCGATTGACCGAACCTTGGCCCAATCAATCATTTCCCCCATCAACGTCCCTTCACACCGTAATTCAGCTGTTGATGGTTACGCTATTATCCAAGCTGACTTACCAGCGGACGGTGATATTTCAATACTAAGCATTGTCGGTAAAGTGGTCGCGGGGCACCCGTATGAAGGTGATTTACAACAGGGAGAGTGCATCCAAATAATGACCGGCGCACAAATGCCCGATGCAGCTGATACGGTCATTATGCAAGAACATATTGAGGTGCATGACAACACGATTCATATAGATGCCCGCCATAGTCCAGGGCAAAATGTTCGACAAGCTGGTGAAGATATTCAACAAGATCAACGTGTCTTACAGGCTGGCATTAAGTTAACACCGCCACAAATTGGCTTAATTGCTTCATTAGGTATCTCAGAGGTTTGTGTTAAAACACCTTTAGTTGCTGCTGTTTTTTCAACTGGCGACGAAGTACTGAGTCTTGGTGAAGCCCCTCGTAAAGGCTGTATTTACGATAGTAATCGCTACAGCCTGATATCTGCTCTAAAGAAATTGGGCTGCCAGGTTCTCGATATGGGCATCATCGCTGATGACCCAGATAAATTACGCAATGCATTCCAGCTAGCTTCTAAAAATTCAAATGTCATTTTCACCTCCGGCGGCGTATCCGTTGGTGAAGCCGATTACACCAAAAAAATTCTCTCTGAAACAGGCTCCATAAATTTTTGGAAAGTCGCGATGAAACCTGGCAGACCGGTTGCTTTTGGAAAGATTGGTGATGCAACCTTCTTTGGCTTACCCGGAAATCCTGTGGCCGTTATGGTTACATTTTATCAATTCGCCTTACCCTGTTTACAAAAAATGATGGGGCTTACGTCTCCATTAGTTGCGCCCATTATAAAAGCCAAGTGCACTCATTCAATTCGTAAAATTGCAGGTCGCACAGAATTTCAGCGTGGCATTTTATCTAAAAGAAATGATGGTGAATGGGAAGTCTGTACCACCGGCCAACAAGGCTCAGGCATCTTGCGCTCAATGAGTGATGCAAACGCATTTATAATCCTCGAACATAACCGTCCGTCTATTAAAGAAGGAGAATGGGTTTCAGCGCAACCCTTCTCATCGTTATTTTAATCACTCTCAAACTAGACACCCATACTAACTTGGCTTGAAATACGCTACTGTATTTTAATTAACAACTGACTTGGGTGAATGGCATTAATAGACCAAAACTTACCCCATTTTCTTGGCCATCCGCGAATTTCTATAGTTTGCCCTTGATACTTAGCAGCAGGTGAAAAATAACGTCTATTTTTCGCACCAATCCAAATATACACCTCTTTATTCAACCAAAGCTTAGTTCCTTTTTTTAAAACATTGACCTTTTCAATTTTCGACGAGAAACGCCCCCACTTTTTTGTACGCTCGTTAGGTATGTGAGCTGCCAACTTAAGCTGATAATCCTTTTCCAACCACACCCCTCTTCTAGCACTTTCTGCGTGAGATTGTGCTTCCATTAATCGCTGGCTATATTTCAAGTTCGGTGGATGTATATTTAAAAATGCCTTACCCTGACGAAGTAATTCTCTGTTGATATGTTGCCCACTTTTTAAAAAAACATGAGCTAAAGTACGCCCATAATGATCTTTATGCTCCATATCTTTTTCAATGACCACATGTTTATTCAACACTAATGTCTTTAGAAACCTTTTTGCCGCTACAGCACCCGCATCATGTGCCACACCGTTATAGCCTAGTTCAGGTGCATTAACCCCCAATAACCGAACTTTTTGTTCATTTAAAAGCACGACCGTATCACCATCAATCACCCTAATAACCTTATTTAATGAATTCGCACTGACCGCAGAATAAAAGACTAAAGAAAATAAAAAACTAACGACGAATGCACTACATTTAAGCACTCTTATAGCAACCACTTTTGTAATCACATGTTTTTTTATCAGATCAATTAACATATCTCGTCTTCCATTAGCATATAATTAACTTCGTTATAGAATTGCCTATACAAATTTATTACCGATAATAATAACAGGTAGATTTACGTTGTACTTACGCATACAAGACAGACTAAGAAAACTCATCAACAACCAACAAAGCAGCGCGCTTTGTGGTGGTTTAAAGGGCATTGAAAAAGAAAGTTTACGCGTAAGCCCTCAAGGCAAAATTGCGCAAACTCCACACCCTATAGCACTCGGTTCAGCACTTACAAACCCCTACATTACGACTGATTACTCAGAAGCATTGTTAGAGTTTATTACACCGCCATTCAACCATACAGCCAAAGCGCTTAGCTTTATGGAAGCGATACACTCGTTTACTTACCAGCACTTAGGTGATGAGTTGTTATGGGGTACCAGCATGCCATGTATTGTCGATGGGGATATGAGCATTCCAATCGCAAACTATGGGCACTCAAATATTGGTCAAATGAAACATATCTACCGCATTGGCTTATGGCATAGATATGGTAGAAGTATGCAAGCTATTGCAGGCATACACTTTAATTACTCGTTACCAGAAAAATTCTGGCCAATCTATCAATCGCTAGAACAAGACACGCAAAGCGAACAAGATTTTATTTCACAGTCATATATGGATATGACTCGCAACTTACATCGGTATGGCTGGTTAATTCTCTATCTATTTGGAGCCTCGCCCGCTATCTGCAAGTCGTTCGTTAAAGGTCAAGAGCACTCTTTTGAAGAATTTGACTCTGGAACGCTTTACAAGCCTTACTGCACCTCACTTAGAATGAGCGATATTGGTTATAAAAATGATAGCCAATCTGATATTAATATTTCATATAACAATCTAAATGATTATGTTAGTCGCCTTCTGGCTGCGACACAAATACCTTTTCCAGAATACGAAGCACTAGGTATTAAAGATGGTAATGGCGATTACAAACAACTGAACGCCAATATTTTACAAATTGAAAATGAATACTACAGCAATGTACGACCTAAGCAGATAACCAAACCTGGTGAACGTCCCAGTGAGGCATTAAAGAAACGTGGTGTCCGTTATGTTGAATTACGATCAGTCGACCTAAATCCGTTTGACCCAGTTGGCATGAGTGAGCAACAGTTACACTTTCTGGAAGCCTTCATGATTTTTTGTCTATTAGCAGACAGCCCATCCCTATCATTTGACGATAAAGCTTGTGTAGATAGGAACCTAACACTTGTTGCATCAGAGGGGCGTAAACCAAATCTACAATTAAGCCGTCAAAACCAGTCGGTCAGCTTAAAAAGCTGGGGCTTAGAAATATGTAATGAAATGACTGATCTTTGTCATGTACTTGATGCAGATGATCCGGCAAAACCATACACCGCTTCATTAGCTCATCAAGTTAATAAATTAAAAAATGTAGAACTTACCCCATCGGCTAGAGTGTTGAAGTCAATGAGGGAACAACAACTCCCATTCTTCAAATTTGCTATGCATCAGGCAAACAAACATCATGCATACTTCAACAAACAGTCACTGACTAGTGAACAACTTAGCCTTTTTGAACTGGCCAGTCGACAGTCCAAAAAAGAGCAGCAACAAATTGAAACTGGCGACACATTGACATTTGAGCAGTTTTTACACCAATACTTTTCTCAGAATGAGTAAATCTCTAGCGTGTGTAAAACCACCCCTCAATGTTTGTAAACACCATTACTTCTATTGATATCTCGATTTAGAATTATTGAGTGTAACGATATTTGCTACACTCTCATTCAAATCTAAATTAGATAATCGACATGAGTATTAAAAGCCTTCAGCAACAACTTAATAACAAACAGCCTCGAGAGATACTCAAAAGTATCTACTCAAGTGTTAATGATTTAGCCATTTCATTTAGTGGGGCTGAAGATGTCGTACTTATAGATATGGCATGCAAATTAGGTTTAAAACCCAATGTTTTTACCTTAGATACTGGACGACTGCACCCTGAAACTTATCAATTTATTGAGGCTGTTATGCAGCACTATCAGATCAAGATAAGCGTGTTATCGCCCGATCAAAATGCCTTACAAAAACTCACATCTGAAAAAGGTTTATACAGTTTTTACCAAGATGGCCATAAAGAGTGTTGCGGTATAAGAAAAGTTGAACCATTAAAGCGTCATTTAGCTAATCTATCAGGCTGGATAACCGGTCAACGTAGAGACCAAAGTAAGGCAACCCGTGACAGCCTAGCTATCGTCGAAATTGACTCAACGTTTACGGGCAAAGATAGCGAACTGTTGAAGTTTAACCCATTATGTCATTGGACCTCAGACCAAGTATGGGCCTATATTCGTGCTCTCGACGTTCCCTTCAATTCATTACACAATAAAGGGTTTATCAGCATTGGTTGCGAACCCTGTACACGTCCAACGCTTCCTCACCAAGACCCAAGGGAAGGTCGATGGTGGTGGGAAGAAGCCGATAGTAAGGAGTGCGGACTTCACTCTAGTTTGACTAAACCAACCTAACAACTGCCTAGCCTAGCAATTAATAATGTGGCAAATTGACATCTTCAAATAAAGAATTTATTGCCGTCTGCTCCTTTAGCTGTATCGCAGTATTAATAACCTCTGGTGTTAAATGGGGTGCAAATAAACGAATAAATTGATACATATAGCCACGTAAGAATGTATCTTTTCGGATGCCAATTTTAGTAACACTTTTACCAAATAGATGCCCCGCATCAAGTGCCACTAGATCTTGATCATTTTTTTCATCATAGGCCATACGAGCAACTATACCTACTCCTAAACCTAGTCGAACATAAGTTTTAATAACATCAGCATCCACGGCAGTTAATGCAACATCAGGACTCAAATTTTCAGCTCTAAACGCATCATCAAGTTTTGATCTTCCGGTAAAACCGAATACATAAGTAATCAATGGGTATTTAGCTACGTCATTAAGCGTCAACCGAGGCAACTTAGTGAGCTCATGACCTTTAGGCACTAATACACATCGATCCCAAGAATAACAAGGGAGCATGATTAGGTTATCGAATAACTCAATAGCCTCAGTTGCAATAGCAATATCTACCTTTCCTTGTGACACCATTTCTGAAATTTGAACAGGAGTGCCCTGTTGAATATCGAGCCTGACATCGGGCATGTCCTGCATGAATTCTTTAATTATTGACGGAAGAGCATACCGAGCCTGAGTATGCGTTGTCGCAATGGATAACGAGCCTTTACTTTCATCACGGTACTCTCTGGCAATATTTTTAATATTATCCACTTGCATCAACATTTGCCCTGCAATGGCAATTATTTTCTGACCTGCGGGTGTCATATCGGTGAGATGCTTACCATTACGTGTAAATATAGGAATACCTAATTCATCTTCTAAAATACGAATTTGTTTACTTATTCCAGGTTGGGATGTATAAATAGTTTCAGCTGTTGCCGAAACATTTAAATTATTTTTTGAAACTTCCCAAATGTAGCGTAATTGCTGTAATTTCATACTCTATTATCTTTTTTTGTTATAAATATAGAAATATATATTCCTTTTTATTATAAGGGAAAAAGATTATATTACAAGCCACTCTTCTTAGTATGGTTCCCCCTTTGGATTTTTTATATATATTAGCAGGCGCAGTAGTAGGCTTCATAATAGGTCTAACCGGCGTTGGAGGCGGCTCACTGATGACACCACTACTCGTGCTTGGCTTCAATGTTCAACCCGCTGTAGCCGTTGGGACAGATTTATTATATGCCGCAATAACTAAAGCAAGTGGTGTATGGACACACCAAAAACTTAAAAACATAGATTGGGCAATAGTTAAAAACCTAAGTTTAGGCAGTATACCTGGCTCAATAATCTGTATTTATATTATTAAGAAATTTGAAATATCAGGAGATGCGTTCGAACAACTTATCTCAGTAACACTAGGCATAATGCTCATTCTCACCTCAGTTGTTATTTTATTTAAAGAAACAATCAGTAATCACTTTAAAAAACCGGCAGGTTACAACCCAAGCTCTTTAACAATTGTGAGCCTAGGAGTAATACTTGGTATATTGGTAACTCTTTCATCAGTCGGAGCTGGTGCAATTGGAGGCGCAATATTACTACTCCTGTACCCAACACTAAGAACTAGAACAATCGTAGGAACCGATATAGCACACGCCGTACCATTAACTGCGGTTGCTGGACTAGGACACTTCCAATTAGGACATATAGACCTTAATTTGTTACTAAGTTTAATAGTAGGCTCGTTACCTGCCATTTATCTTGGAACAATGGTCGGTGAGAAATTACCTGAAAAGACATTAAAATATATCGTTGCAAGTATTTTATTGATAATTGGTATCAAATTTTCTATCTAACAAAAAAATTATAAATAAACGCTCAAATATGCTCTGTGGCTATATATAAAAATTGCATATAATACAAATAGTAAAATTAATTAACAAGGAATATGAAATGACATTTGTAGTAACCGAATCATGTATCAAATGTAAATATACCGATTGCGTAGATGTATGCCCGGTAGATTGCTTCCATGAGGGGCCAAACTTTCTAGTAATTGACCCAGATGAATGTATTGATTGTACATTATGCGAGCCTGAATGCCCTGTTGAAGCGATATATTCAGAAGATGAGTTACCAGAAGGTCAAGAAGTATTTATTAAACTGAACGCAGAACTGTCACTTAAATGGCCAGTTATAACTGATGTAAAGGACGCACCTGACGATGCAGATGAGTGGGCAAATAAAGATAATAAAATAGATTATTTAGAACAATAGTAATCGTAAGTTTTTAAACATAAAAAAACCGGGCATATGCCCGGTTTTTTTATGTTTAAAACAAAATCTAATCTTCAGACAATTCAGCTTCACGATCAACAAGCTGGACAATAGCCATCGGTGCTGCATCACCAGACCTAAATCCACACTTTAGTATACGAAGGTAACCACCTGGGCGATCTTTATACTGTGGCGCAATGTCATTAAATAGTTTCGTTACGCTATCACGATCTCTTAAACGAGAAAAAATTAAACGACGTTTTGCTACTGAATCAGTTTTCGAAGCTGTGATAAGAGGCTCAATAAAACGACGAAGCTCTTTAGCTTTAGGTAAAGTAGTTTGAATGACCTCGTGGTCAATTAATGAATTAGCCATATTTTGAAACATGGCTTTACGGTGACTGCTATTACGATTGAGCTGTCTTCCTGATTTACGATGACGCATAGTTAACCCTTAAATTAAATTGAAGATACAGCTCTGTCACTAGTAATTAAACTAGATGGAGGCCAATTTTCAAGACGAATACCTAAAGACATACCTTTTGAAGCGAGCACATCTTTGATTTCAGTTAATGACTTCTTACCTAAGTTAGGAGCTTTAAGAAGCTCAACTTCAGTTCGTTGGATCAAGTCACCTATATAAAATATTTGTTCAGCCTTCAAACAATTGGCTGAGCGTACTGTTAACTCAAGATCATCAACAGGACGTAAAAGAATTGGATCAAATTCAGGTTCTTTCGGTTCTTCAGGAACGTCTACAATATCTTTAAGGTCAACGAATACAGCAATATGATGATGTAAGATTGTAGCTGCAGCTCGAATAGTTTCCTCAGGATCGATAGTACCGTTCGTTTCAAGCTCAATAATAAGCTTATCTAAATTGGTACGTTGTTCAACACGAGCCGTATCAACATTATAAGATATTCTTTTTATTGGGCTAAAAGAAGCATCCAGCAATAACGTACCAATAGGTAGGTCCTCATCATTCTGTTTTCTAGATACAGCAGTTTGATAACCTGACCCTCTTTCAACTTTTATAGACATTGAAATTTTTCCGTTAGTAGTCAGATTTGCAATGACTAATTCTGGATTAATAATTTCAACATCATGATCAATTTGGATGTCGGCAGCAGTAACCTGACCTTCCCCAGATTTTTCAAGCGTTATAATAGCTTCATCTTTTGCATTTAGTGTGACAGCAAGATTTTTTAAATTAAGCATGATGTCAATAACATCTTCTTGCACACCATCGATAGTGGTGTACTCATGTAACACACCATCAATTTTAATTTCAGTTACAGCACAACCAGATATAGAAGATAGTAAAACGCGTCTTAGTGCATTTCCTAGTGTATGGCCATAACCGCGCTCCATAGGTTCAATCGTTACCTTTGAACAAGTAGGAGAAATGGATTGGACTCCTGTAACTTTAGGTTGTAAAAAACCTGAAAGTAAATTTTGCATTATATTTCCTCTTTAAAGATTACTTAGAGTACAGCTCAACAACTAGATGTTCATTAATTTCAGCAGGCAGATCAGAACGTTCTGGTTTGACCTTAAAAATACCCTGCATTTTTTTAATATCAAGTTCTATCCACTCAGGAATACCGCGTTGCTCTACAAACTCTAGAGCTGATTTAATGCGATTTTGATTTTTTGCACTTTCTTTAACTTCAATAACATCATCAGAACTTACTTGAAATGAAGGAATATTTACACGTACTCCATTAACAACGATTCCATTGTGCCTAACTAATTGTCTTGCCTCTGAACGAGAAGAAGAAAAGCCCATACGGTAAACAACATTGTCTAAACGGCATTCTAGTAGTTGTAACAAGTTTTCACCTGTAGAACCTTTAATACGAGCTGCTTCGCTATAGTAGCCGCGAAATTGCTTTTCAAGAACACCATAAATACGACGAAGCTTTTGCTTTTCACGCAACTGTAAAGCATAGTCTGAAAGACGTGTTCGACGCTGTCCATGTTGACCAGGAGGATAAGCACGTTTTTCCATAGCGCATTTAGCGGTATAGCACTTTTCACCTTTTAGAAAAAGTTTTTCGCCTTCACGACGACATAAACGACATTTTGAATCAGTATATTTAGCCATAATAATTTCCTAGTTATACACGTCGTTTCTTAGGTGGACGACAACCATTGTGAGGAATAGGCGTCACATCTTCTATAAAAGTAATGTTAAAACCAATGTTGTTAAGAGCACGAACAGCAGATTCTCTACCAGGACCAGGACCTTTGATTTTAACTTCTAGGTTCTTCATTCCAAAATCTTTGGCAACTTCACCAGCACGCTCTGCTGCAACCTGAGCAGCAAAAGGTGTACTTTTACGTGAACCTCTAAATCCAGAACCACCAGCAGTCGCCCAAGATAACGCGTTACCTTTGCGGTCTGTGATAGTGACTATAGTATTATTAAATGTAGCATGAACATGAACAATGCCATCTACTACACTTTTTTTAACTTTCTTTTTACTACGACTTGGTTTAGCCATACTTCGAATATCCTTTAATTAAATCTTACTTTCTGATTGGTTTACGAGGACCTTTACGGGTTCTAGCATTTGTTTTTGTACGTTGCCCACGAACAGGTAAACTTCTTCGGTGGCGTATTCCTCGGAAGCAACCTAAATCTAATAAGCGCTTTATATTCATAGAAACTTCACGTCGAAGATCACCTTCTATTAAATATTTACCAACCTCAGTACGGACAAGTTCCAATTGTTCTTCAGATAAATCTCGTACTTTTGTTGTTGCGTCTATTTCAGCTGCTACACATATAGCTTTTGATCTAGTAAGACCAATGCCATAAATTGAAGTCAATGAAATAACAATGTGCTTATTATCAGGTATGTTAATACCAGCAATACGTGCCATTAAGTCTCTCCGTTATTTTAGCCAGTAGAAAACCGGCAATTTTAATCTTAATTGTGAATAACTACAAGCTAGAATTAGCCTTGACGTTGCTTATGTCGACCATCTTTGCAAATAACACGTATTACTCGATTACGTCTTACTACTTTACAGTTACGACAGATTTTTTTTACTGATGCTCTTACTTTCATAAATTACTCCTACTAAAACCTTAAGTTATTTGTTTTTAAGGTTTGCTTTTTTCATTAAACCTTCATATTGTTGAGACATAAGATGTGATTGCATTTGAGCAATAAAATCCATAACAACAACAACGATAATCAATAGTGACGTTCCGCCAAAGTAAAAAGGCACATTCCAATAAACTATTAGAAACTCAGGAAGTAAACACACGGCTGTTATATACATAGCACCCAATAGTGTTAATTTTGTAATTACCGCATCAATATACTTTGTTGTTTGTTCTCCAGGCCGGATACCGGGAATAAACGCTCCAGATTTTTTAAGATTATCCGATGTATCCCTTGAATTAAAGACCAAAGCTGTATAAAAGAAACAGAAGAAGATAATAGCAGCAGCATATAACAAAACATATATTGGCTGACCAGGCGAAAGCATACTAGATAGATCTTGCAGCCAAGCCATCCCTTCACTGTTACCAAACCAGCCAGCAATTGTGGATGGAAACAATATAATACTGGATGCAAAAATTGGAGGAATAACACCAGCCATATTTAATTTCAATGGTAAGAAACTTGATTGGCCTGCCATCATTTTATTTCCTTGTTGGCGTTTAGCATAGTTTATTGTAATACGACGCTGCGCACGCTCTACGAAAATAACGAAGGCTGTCACAGCAATAGCTATTAAGAACAAGATAATGACCATAAACGCATTCATTTCACCAGTTCTAACCAATTCCAGTGTGCCACCAATTGCCGAAGGTAGGCCTGCTACAATACCACCGAAAATGATGATTGAGATACCGTTACCAATTCCTCTTTCTGTTACTTGTTCACCAAGCCACATTAAAAATAAGGTACCACTGACTAGAGTAACGACAGCTGTGAACATAAAAGCAAGCCCAGGATTAAACACGACAGGTAAACCACCTGCTGATTGACTTTGAATAGCCGTTGCAACACCGAACGCTTGGAAGGTAGCCAATACAACAGTGAAATAACGCGTATATTGCGTTATTTTTCTTTTGCCAGACTCCCCTTCTTTTTTTAATTGTTCGAACTTGGGTACTACAGATGTCATCAATTGAATAATAATTGAAGCTGAAATGTACGGCATTATGCCTAAGGCAAATATGCTTAACCTTTTCAGTGCCCCACCAGAAAACATATTGAACATATCTAGGATTGTTCCTGCTTGTTGCTCAAACATCATCGCAAGAGCTTTCGGATCAATACCCGGCACAGGCACATGAGCACCAATTCTAAAGACAAATAAGGCACCCAAAACGAAAAACAATCTTTTTCGTAATTCAGGTAACTTACTTAAACCACCGCTTGAACCAGTAGCTGATGATCCCAGTACAGACATACTTAAACTAAACTTCCGCCAGCAGATTCAATGGCTTTAACAGCACCCGCTGTTGCCGAGATACCTTTAAGCTTAACTGCTGATCTAATTTCACCCGAAAGAATAACTTTTACTCTTTTAGTAAACTCTGGAACTATGTTTGATGCAATTAATGTTTCAATTGTAACAATTTCATCAGACAAACCATTTAGTTCATTTAACCTTACTTCTGCAGTGAAGCGTTTTTTTGCAGATGTAAACCCTACTTTAGGCAGTCTACGCTGAATAGGCATTTGCCCACCTTCAAAACCGATTTTAGGCATACCACCTGATCTAGATTTCTGACCTTTATGTCCGCGTCCGCACGTCTTACCAAGACCCGAGCCAATTCCACGACCAACACGTTTTGCTACTTTAGTACTACCTGCAGCTGGTTTGATTGTATTTAATAACATATTAATTCTCTTCTACCTGAAGCATGTAATGTACTTTATTGATCATTCCTCTATTTTCTGGAGTATCAATAACTTCAACTGTTTGATGGATTTTACGTAGTCCAAGACCTGCTATGCATGCTTTATGTGAAGCTAAACGGCCATTTTTACTACGGATCATTTTTACTTTAATTGTTTTAATACTCATAGCATTACCCAATAATATCAGCGACAGATTTACCACGTTTCATCGCAACAAGTTCGGCATTAGTCATATCAGACAAGCCTTTAATTGTTGCTCTAACAACATTAGCAGGATTATTACTGCCCACACATTTTGCTAAAACATCATGCACACCTACCACATCAAACACTGCGCGCATTGCTCCACCAGCAATAATACCAGTACCCTCAGAAGCTGGTTTCATGAAAATTTCAGCCGCCCCATATTTAGCGGTAATTGGATACTGCAAGGTGTTACCACTTAAATTTACAGTAACCATATTTTTACGAGCCTGCTCCATTGCTTTTTGAATTGCAACAGGTACCTCACGTGCCTTACTAATTCCAAAGCCAACGCGGCCTTTACCATCTCCAACAACAGTAAGTGCAGAGAACCTAAATTGACGACCACCTTTTACAACTTTAGAAATCCTTCTAACCGTGATTAATTTCTCTTGTAAATCGTCTTGTTGATTATTTTGTCCTGGTTGTGATGCCATAATTGCCTCTAAAATTCTAATCCATTTTCGCGAGCAGCCTCTGCAAGCGCTTTAACACGACCGTGATATTTGTACCCAGAACGATCAAATGCCACCTGTTTAACACCTGCTTCTACAGCACGTTCAGCGATTGCTTTACCAACAGCGCTTGCTGCTTCAATATTTCCGCAATTTTTTAAATCGCCATTAACATCGCTTAATAAAGTAGAAGCAGATGCAATTACAATTGCACCATCAGCACTCGTTATTTGCGCATAAATATGACGTGGTGATCGATGTACACTTAAGCGAACCTTACCGCTTTCTTTTATACGAGATCTTGTTTTAGTTGCTCTACGCAAACGTGAACTTTTCTTATCCATTATTCTGCCTATTTTTTCTTAGCTTCTTTCATAACGACGTGCTCACCGACATACCTTATACCTTTACCTTTATATGGCTCTGGTGAACGATAATCACGAATATCTGCTGCAACTTGACCTACCTGTTGTTTATCACAACCCTTGACAATAATTTCTGTCTGACTAGGCGTCTCAATTGTGATTCCTTCAGGAATTTCATAATTAACTGGATGGGAAAAACCCAATGTCAAATTCAAAGACTGACCTTTAACTTGTGTTCTATAGCCAACACCACGTAATTCTAATTTTTTCTCAAAACCTTTAGTAACGCCAACAACCATATTATTGACAATTGAACGTTGGGTTCCAGTTAACGCCATACTTCCCTTAGAAGCATCTTTTGGCTTAAATGAAAGAACATTATCATTCAACTCAATATCAACACAATTAAATAGCTCACTTGTAAGAGAACCATTTTTGCCTTTAATAGTTAACGCACCATCAGTGTTTTTAAACTCTACACCTGCTGGTAATTCAATAGGACTTTTTGCAATTCTTGACATAATAAAACCTAATTTAGCTAACGTAACAAAGGACTTCGCCACCATGACCTTGAGAACGAGCCTCACGATCAGTTAACAAACCTTTAGATGTAGAGATAATAGCAACGCCTAAGCCACTTTTAACTTTAGGAAGTTGATTTTTAGATTTATAAATACGAAGACCTGGTTTACTAACACGGTCTATCGACTCTATCACGGGTTTACCTTGAAAGTATTTCAAAGTAATTTCTAATTCTGGTTTGTTATTTTCACCATCTATTTTAATAGAAGACTTAACAAAACCTTCTTCTTCTAAAATATTAGCTAATGCCTGTTTCTTAGATGAAAATGGCATTTTAACTGTTGTTTTTTCAGCAGACTGCGCATTACGAATGCGTGTTAACATATCTGCAATAGGATCACTCATACTCATATCACTATTCCTCTTTTACCAGCTAGCCTTAGATAATCCAGGCACATCGCCACGCATGGTCGCTTCACGCAATTTATTACGCCCAAGACCAAATTTTCTATAATAACCATGAGGGCGTCCAGTAACGCTACAGCGGTTACGCACACGTGACGGACTAGAATCCCTTGGTAAAGAAACGAGTTTTACTTGCGCTTCATTTACTTGTTCAAAAGTAGACTTTGGGTTTCTAATAATTTCTTTCAGTGCTGCTCTTTTTGATGCATATTTAGCGACTAAACGAATTCGTTTATTCTCTCTAGCAATCATTGATTTCTTAGCCATCTTTTAACCTTGTAATTTAATTGGGAATTTGAAAGCTTTCAATAGCGCACGACCTTCTTCATCATTTCTAGCACTTGTGGTAATAGCAATATCTAATCCGCGAAGGGTATCAATTTTATCATAATCAATTTCAGGAAATATGATCTGCTCAGTAACACCTAATGAATAGTTTCCTCTACCATCAAAAGATTTGTCACTTAGGCCACGGAAGTCTCTTATCCGTGGAATTGCAATCGAAATCAAGCGTTGAAGAAAATCATACATGCGTTCATTTCTAAGCGTAACCTTACATCCAATTGGCATATCATCACGAATCTTAAAACCCGCTATTGATTTACGCGCAATAGTAATGACAGGCTTTTGACTTGAGATTTTTTCAAGATCAGAAACGGCATTTTGAATAACTTTCTTATCAGCAACAGCCTCACCAACACCCATATTAAGAGTGATTTTAGTGATTTTAGGTACTTCCATAATTGATTTAAGCCCTAGCTCTTTGAACAAAGCTGGAACTAATTCTTTCTTGTAATGTTCTTCTAAAATTGACATAACCTATCTCTATTAACTTAAGCGTCAAGCACTTCGTTGTTTGACTTGAAGAAGCGTACTTTCTTGCCGTCTTCAAGAACCTTAAAACCAACCCTATCAGCTTTTTGAGTTTGTGAGTTATAGATAGCAACGTTAGAAACGTTTACTGGCATTTGTTTTTCAACAATTCCACCTTCTATACCTTTATTAGGATTTGGTTTTTGGTGTTTTTTAACTGAATTAACGCCTTCAACAAGAACTTTATCTGCTGATACAACCGAAAGAACTAGGCCTTTTTTTCCTTTATCCTTACCGGTTAAAACGATAACTTCGTCACCTTTTTTAATTTTATTCATAATAAGTACTATTTAGATAACTTCAGGAGCCAAAGAAATGATTTTCATAAATTTCTCATTCCGTAACTCACGTGTAACAGGGCCAAAAATACGAGTTCCAATTGGTTGTAGGTTAGCATTTAACAAAACTGCCGCATTACCATCAAAGCGAATTGCCGAGCCATCAGCACGACGAATTGCTTTTTTAGTTCTAACTACAACTGCATTATGAACATCACCTTTCTTAACTTTACCACGAGGAATCGCATCTTTAATGCTAACCTTGATAATGTCACCAATTCTCGCATAGCGCTTATGAGAGCCACCCAGAACTTTAATACACATAACGTTGCGGGCTCCGCTGTTGTCCGCCACATCAAGTCTTGTCTGCATTTGAATCATTACTTACTCCAACTAACTCTATTTTGTTTTTTCGATAATCTCATGAAGCTTCCAAGACTTAGACTTAGAAATAGGACGACATGAAATCAATGAAACAATATCACCTTCTGAACATGCATTAGCTTCATCATGAGCATTGTATTTTGTTGATCGTTTAATCACCTTGCCGTACAAAGGGTGCTTAACTTGGCGCGTAACACTAACAGTAATTGATTTATTACCTTTGTTACTTGTTACCACTCCAGAAATCGTTCTTAGAGTTTGCTCTTCTACACTCATTTAGATTCACCTAGTTGATCGTTTAAAATGGTTTTAATGCGCGCAATATCTCCACGTACAACACCAAACTGGTGCACTTGATTTAATTGACCCGTTGCACTTTGCATACGCAAGTTAAATTGTTCTTTTCTTAGATCAAGCAATAAGTCGTTTAATTCTTGAACTGTTTTTTCTCTTAATTCAGAAGCTTTCATTACATTATTGTCCGTTCAGCAAATTTTGTTTTGAAAGGTAGCTTAGCCGCTGCAAGCTGAAAAGCTTCCATAGCGATTTCTTTAGACACACCTTGCAATTCAAATAACATTGTTCCTGGTTTTATTTGGGCAACCCAAAACTCAACACTACCTTTACCCTTACCCATACGTACTTCTAATGGCTTCTTAGTAATTGGCTTATCTGGAAACACTCTTATCCAAACTTTACCACCACGTTTAATATGCCGCGTAATAGTACGCCGACCTGCTTCAATTTGACGCGCAGTCATCCGACCTCTTTCAATTGATTTCAAGCCAAACTCACCAAAACTAACACTACTCCCTCTATGGGCTAAGCCAGTGTTTCTGTTTTTATGTGCTTTTCTAAATTTAGTTCTTTTTGGTTGTAACATCGTTGATACCTATTCTCCTACCGCTTCCTTAGAACCCAAAATTGGAAGAGCAGATTTATCATCAAAAACTTCGCCTTTAAAGATCCATACCTTAATACCTAGAATACCGTAAGTAGTTAACGCTTCAGTAAAACCATAATCAATATCAGCACGTAATGTATGTAGAGGAACACGGCCCTCTCTATACCACTCGTTACGAGCAATATCCGCACCATTCAAACGTCCACTGACTTTAATTTTAATACCTTCAGCACCTAAACGCATTGTATTAGTAACAGCCCGTTTCATGGCACGCCTGAACATAATTCTTCGTTCTAGTTGTTGCGCAACACTTTCAGCAACTAACAAAGCGTCTAATTCAGGTTTACGAATCTCTTCAACATTGATTTGTACCGGAACACCCATGATTTTGCTAACTTCTGCTCGCAAAGAGTCAACATCTCCACCTTTTTTACCAATAACAATACCTGGACGAGCTGTATGGATTGTTATCTGCGCATTACCAGCAGGGCGATTAATTTGAATCTTACTAACAGACGCAGCCATTAATTTCTTCTTTAAGAAATCTCTAGCAATCAAATCCTGCTTAAGCATCTCGGGATAAGCTTGCGTGCTAGCATACCAGCGAGAATTCCAATCTTTAACAATTCCAAGGCGTATACCAGTTGGATGTACTTTTTGACCCATATTTATTTACTCTTTATTTAGTGTCACTAACTTCAATAGTTAGATGACAGTTTCTTTTAAGTATCTTATTACCACGACCTTTAGCACGTGCTTTGAACCTTTTGTAAGTTGGCGCCTCATCTACAAATACAGTAGAAACAAACAAATCATCTACATCAGCACCTTCATTGTGCTCAGCGTTTGCAATTGCAGAGTTTAATAACTTCTTAAAGCTATCTGCAGCTTTACGAGTACTAAAACCCAAAAGATTTAATGCGTCCTCAACTCCCCTGCCTCTAATTTGATTAGCCACTAAGCGGCCTTTCTGGGCAGAAAAATTTGCGTTCTTTAATTTAGCTCTTACTTCCATCACGACACCAATTATTATCTAGATTTCTTATCAACAATATGACCACGATAGGTACGGGTTAAAGCAAACTCACCCAGCTTGTGACCAACCATGTTTTCACTAATCAAAACTGGCATATGTTGCCTACCATTATGAATAGCTATCGTTAAACCAACCATAGTTGGTGAAATCATTGAACGTCTAGACCAAGTTTTAATAGGTCTGCGATTATTACTTTCTGCAGCCGCTTCGACTTTCTTCATCAAATGAAGATCAACGAAAGGGCCTTTTTTAATGGATCTTGGCACAATATATCCTTAACGTTTAGTTCTATTTCTGACAATTAATTTATCAGTGCGTTTGTTCTTACGCGTCTTATAACCTTTAGTCGGCATACCCCAGGGAGATACCGGGTGACGACCACCAGATGTTTTACCCTCACCACCACCATGTGGATGATCTACTGGGTTCATAGCAACACCACGAACAGTTGGCCTAACACCTCTCCAGCGTTTAGCACCCGCCTTACCCAACGAGATCAAACTATGTTCAGAATTACCAACCTCACCAATAACAGCACGGCACTCAGAGAGAACTTTACGCATCTCACCTGAACGTAATCTCAACGTAACGTGATTACCATCTCTAGCTACAATCTGAACAACCGTACCAGCACTACGTGCAATTTGCGCACCTTTATTTGGCTTTAATTCAACACAATGAACTTGAGTACCAACAGGAATATTTCTCATTGGCAAACAATTACCGATCGTAATTGGGGCTACTTCAGAGGAAACTATTTCATCGCCGACATTTAAATTCTTTGGCGCAATGATGTATCGTCTTTCGCCGTCATTATATAGTATTAACGCAATATTGGCAGTCCTATTTGGGTCATATTGCAGACTTTCTACTTTTCCAGGTACGTCGTATTTATTTCTTTTAAAGTCAATAAGACGATAGTGCTGCTTGTGGCCTCCACCACGATGTCTTGTAGTGATTCGACCATTATTGTTTCTACCACCAGATTTAGTTTTTTTGACTAAAAGTGGCGCGTGAGGCGCATCCTTACTTAAATCAGCATTTTTAACTCGTACAACAAAACGAGAGCCAGGAGAAGTTGGTTTTGATTTTACAATTGCCATAATATTAATTTATCTTCCGATTAAGCAGAAATGAATTCTATTTCTTGCCCAGGTTTAATACGAACATAAGCTTTTTTAACATCAGATCTTTTTCCAAAACCTTTGCCAAAGCGTTTAACTTTACCTTTTACGTTTAAAGTTTTAACTGACTCAACATTAACGTCGAATAACTTCTCAACAGCCGCTTTAATTTCACTTTTATTGGCGGTATTGTTAACTTTGAAAACGTATTGATTGTTATTTTCTGCCGCTATAGAGCTTTTCTCAGTAACTACAGGTGCAGTAATTAACTGCAATAAAAATTCTTGATTCATTTTAAACGCTCCTCAATTAATGCAATTGCATCTGCCGTCACGCATACCTTCTCATACGCTAGCAAAGAAACCGGATCGATCTCGTATGCAGTACACACATCAATTTTATGAATATTTCTACTGGCTAGCTCTAAGTTTTTATCTTCAGCAGCCAATACAATTAACGCACTTGTAATGCCTTTTTCCGCAAGCAAGCCATTAAGTAGTTTAGTTTTAGGCTCTTCAATAGATAAACCATCAACGATAACAAGCCTATCTTGTCTGATTAGCTCAGAAAGAATCGATCTCATCCCTACCGCATACATTTTTTTATTTAGTTTTTTACTGTGATCTTGTGGCTTAGCAGCAAATGTAACACCACCAGTTCGCCAGATCGGACTTCTAATAGTCCCAGCACGTGCGCGACCCGTACCTTTTTGCTTCCATGGCTTAACTCCACCACCACTTACTTCAGAACGTGTTTTTTGTGCACGCGTACCTGATCTTGCATTAGCCATATACGTAACAACAAGCTGGTGGATAATTCCTTCGTTGTAGTCTTGACCAAATACTGTTTCAGATACGTCTTTACCTACCACAGGCGATTGAGTATTCATAATTTTGCCTATTTATTTATTTTGATTGCAGGTGTAATAACAATATCACCATTTTTAGCACCAGGAATGGCCCCCTTGATCAACACGACAGACTTGTCAGCGTCAATACGAACAATCTCAAGATTTTGAGTTGTTACCCGCTCATCACCCATGTGACCAGACATTTTCTTGCCTTTTACAACTCGACCAGGAGTTTGACATTGACCAATTGAACCAGGTGCACGGTGAGATAGTGAGTTACCGTGAGTAGCATCTTGCATCGAGAAGTTATATCTTTTGATAACACCGGCAAAACCCTTACCGATACTCTTTCCACGAACATCAATTTTTTGACCCGCTTCAAAAATATCTAACGAAAGATCTGAACCCACTTCAAGAGAAGAATCTTCATCAAGTCTAAATTCCCACAAGCCTCTTCCTGCTTCAACGCCTGCTTTAGTAAACTGACCAGCTTCAGCTTTATTTACTCTAGAATTTTTAACTTCACCTGTTGTTACCTGCACAGCAGAGTAACCATCAGTTTCCTGACTTAATATACGGGTGATACGATTTGGCAAAATTTGTACAACAGAAACGGGAATAGATACACCTTCTTCTGTAAACAATCTCGTCATACCGCATTTACGACCCACTAAACCTAAAGACATGATTTATCCTTTAATTTTCTTATTAATGCTGAACTAGTTCAGCTTAATTTGCACATCAACACCTGCTGATAAATCGAGCTTCATTAAAGCATCAACAGTTTTATCAGTCGGTTCAACAATATCCATCATACGTTTGTGCGTACGAAGCTCATATTGATCTCGAGCGTCTTTATTAACATGTGGCGAAATAAGAACAGTAAATCGTTCTTTTTTTGTAGGTAATGGAATAGGGCCCATTACTTGTGCACCTGTTCTTTTTGCAGTTTCTACAATTTCACGCGCAGCATGATCTATTAAACGATGATCAAAGCCTTTTAAACGTATTCTTATGGATTGTTTTGACATTATAATTACTCGATTATTTTAGCAACAACGCCGGCACCAACTGTGCGGCCGCCTTCACGAATAGCAAAACGTAAGCCGTCTTCCATCGCAATTGGGTTTATTAACTTTACTGTCATTTGCACGTTGTCACCTGGCATCACCATTTCTACGCCTTCTGGTAAATCACATGCACCTGTTACGTCGGTTGTTCTGAAGTAGAACTGGGGACGGTATCCGTTAAAGAACGGTGTATGACGACCACCTTCGTCTTTTCCTAATACATAAACTTCTGCTTCGAAGTGTGTATGCGGTGTAATTGAACCTGGCTTTGCTAATACTTGACCACGTTCTACGTCTTCACGTTTTGTGCCACGCAGTAGGATACCGACGTTATCGCCTGCTTCACCTTGGTCAAGCAATTTGCGGAACATTTCAACACCGGTACAGGTTGTTGTGACGGTGTCTTTTACCCCGACAATTTCAATTTCTTCACCTACGTTGATGATGCCACGCTCAATACGTCCGGTAACAACTGTTCCACGACCTGAGATTGAGAAGACGTCTTCAACCGGCATTAAGAAGCCACCATCAACGGCACGTTCTGGTAATGGGATGTATGTGTCTAAGGCTTCAACTAACTTCAGTACTGATGGCACACCGATCTCTGATGTATCGCCTTCTAGTGCTTTAAGTGCTGAACCGGTTACGATTGGTGTGTCATCACCTGGGAATTCGTACATGTCTAATAATTCACGTACTTCCATTTCTACTAACTCTAGTAGTTCTTCATCGTCAACCATGTCGGCTTTATTTAAGAATACAACGATGTATGGTACGCCAACTTGGCGAGACAGTAGGATATGCTCACGTGTTTGTGGCATTGGGCCGTCAGCTGCCGAACAGACTAAGATAGCTCCATCCATTTGCGCTGCGCCTGTGATCATGTTTTTTACGTAATCGGCGTGACCTGGGCAATCTACGTGGGCGTAGTGACGTGTTTCTGATTCGTATTCAACGTGTGACGTTGCGATGGTAATACCACGCTCACGTTCTTCTGGTGCGTTGTCAATCTCAGCAAACGCTTTGACTTCTCCACCCATCGCTTCAGCCATTACTTTCGTTAACGCAGCTGTTAAAGTTGTTTTTCCGTGATCAACGTGGCCAATCGTACCAACGTTTACATGGGGCTTATTTCTTTCAAATTTTTCTTTAGACATTGTAAATACCCGTCATTACTTAATATTAATAAAAAATTCTGCTCTTGATCTTCTCTTCTAACGCCTTAGGGACTTCTGAATACTTATCAAACATCATGCTGTAAGTAGCCCTGCCCTGCGTTGCAGATCTCAAGTCAGTCGCATAACCAAACATCTCAGCTAGCGGAACTTCTGCGTCAACCGTCTTTCCAGCGGGGACATCATTCATACCATGAATAATTCCTCTACGCTTATTAAGATCACCAACAACATGACCCATATAATCTTCAGGCGTAACCACCTCAACTTTCATCATCGGCTCTAAAACAGCCGGACTAGCTTTCGCGGCACCCTCTTTAAAGCCAAGTGAACCCGCTATTTTAAACGCCATTTCATTTGAGTCAACATCATGATACGAACCATCATATAAAGTAACCTTTATATTGATCATGGGATAACCCGCCAAAACACCATTTTTCATCTGCTCTTTAACGCCAGCTTCGACTGCCTTTATATATTCCTTAGGAACCGAACCACCTACAACAGCATCTACAAACTCATACTCTTTATCTTCTAGTGGTTCAATCTTAAGCCAAACATGCCCATACTGCCCCTTACCACCAGACTGCCTAATAAATTTACCTTCTTGCTCTACGCTTTGACTAATCGTCTCACGGTAAGCAACTTGTGGAGTGCCTATATTAGCCACCACGTTAAACTCTCTTTTTAACCGATCTACAATAATTTCAAGGTGTAACTCACCCATCCCTGAAATAATTGTCTGCCCTGATTCATCATCAGTATGCACTTTAAATGACGGGTCTTCTTGAGCAAGCTTACTCAGCGCCACTGCCATTTTATCTTGATCCTGTATGGTTCTAGGCTCAACTGCAATAGATATCACAGGATCCGGGAATTCCATACGCTCAAGCGTAATCGAATCATTAATTGAACATAGCGTATCACCCGTAGTGACATCTTTTAATCCAATTGCTGCCGCTATATCACCGGCATAGACTTCTTTAATTTCCTGCCTATCGTTTGAATGCATCTGCACCAATCGACCAATACGTTCCTTCTTATTCTTTACTGGGTTCAATACAGTATCACCTGTTTTTAACACCCCAGAATACACTCTAAAAAAAGTCAACGTCCCGACAAATGGGTCCGTAACAATCTTAAACGCCAGCGCAGAAAATGCCGCTTTATCATCTGCTGGCCTAGATTCAGGCACCTTATTATCGTCTGTTATAACCGCAGTAATTGGCGGAACATCAACAGGTGACGGTAAGTAATCAACAACCGCATCAAGCACTGCCTGCACACCTTTATTCTTAAAAGCACTTCCACACAACACAACAACAACTTCATTTCTAAGCGTTCGCAAACGCAAACCTAGCCGAATTTCATCATCAGATAATTCACCTGAGTCAAGATATAACTCCATCAACTCATCATTACCTTCTGCAGCAGTTTCAACCAACTGTTCTCGAAGCAGTTCACATTGACTCTTCAGTTCCTCAGGAATTTCCTCTTTGGTATGAGAAATGCCTTTATCACCTTCATTCCAATAAACTGCTTTCATGCTGATTAAATCAACAATGCCCTTAAAGCCATCTTCAGCACCAATCGCACATTGCAAAGGTACTGCATTACAACCTAATCTATCTTTAAGTTGACGTAAAACTCGCATAAAGTCGGCGCCAGCCCTATCCATCTTATTAACAAACGCAACTCTCGGTACGCTGTATTTATCTGCCTGCCGCCAAACTGTTTCAGATTGAGGCTCCACACCACCTACGGCACAAAAAACAGCACATGCTCCATCTAATACTCTTAACGATCTTTCTACTTCAATAGTAAAATCAACATGACCCGGCGTATCAATAATATTAATACGATGAGCGTCATATTGCTTATCCATTCCAGACCAAAAACACGTTGTAGCTGCCGATGTTATGGTTATGCCACGTTCTTGCTCTTGCTCCATCCAGTCCATCGTTGCTGCACCGTCATGAACTTCTCCAATCTTGTGCGATACACCGGTATATAATAATATTCGTTCTGTTGTTGTCGTTTTACCGGCATCAATATGAGCCATGATGCCAATATTCCGATAACACTCTATTGGAGTCGTACGAGGCATCTTTTTTTCCTAAACTTTCTGAATAAACTTACCAGCGGAAGTGCGAGAACGCTTTATTAGCCTCAGCCATACGATGCGTATCTTCACGCTTCTTAAACGCCGAACCTCTGCTTTCAAGAGCATCCATCACTTCACCCGCTAACCTAGCAGACATTGAACGCTCACTACGTTTTCTAGATGCATCTATCAACCATCTCATAGAGAGACCCATTCTACGACTTGGGCGTACTTCGACAGGTACTTGATACGTCGCACCACCTACTCGCCTAGACTTAACTTCTACTGCCGGCTGTACTTTTTCTAGCGCTTGGATTAACGCATCAACTGGCTCAGCATTACCTTTGCTTTCAATAGTATCTAATGCACCATAAACAATTTTCTCAGCAATAGACTTCTTACCATCAACCATAATCATATTCATAAATTTAGCTAAAACTAAATTACTGAATTTTGGATCCGGGAGGATTTCTCGTTTGATCGCTTTCTTTCTTCTAGACATTTTTAAACTCGATTAATTAGTTTTTAGGGCGCTTTGCACCATATTTAGAACGGCCTCTACGACGTGCTTCAACGCCTGACGTATCAAGACTGCCTCGGACTACGTGATAACGCACACCAGGTAAATCTTTAACACGACCACCTCGAATTAATACCACCGAGTGCTCTTGTAGATTATGGCCTTCACCGCCGATATAACTGGTTACTTCTGCGCCATTAGTTAACCTAACACGAGCAACTTTACGCAACGCTGAGTTTGGCTTTTTTGGAGTTGTTGTATACACACGTGTACAAACACCTCTTCTTTGTGGGCATGCTTCTAAGGCAGGTACATTACTTTTCTCTACCTTACGCTTTCTAGGCTTACGAACTAATTGGTTAATAGTGGTCATATCTTATTTAGAGCTCCAAAAACTCGTGTAAAACTTGTTCTACACATTTTTTAAAAGTGTGTATTTTAAAATACTTATTAGGTTATTTCAGCAGGATAATAAAACCAATCCAGTGAAGAGCGGGAATTTTAGGCAGATATTGCTTTTCTGTCAAGCAGAATGAAGGCGTAATTGCTTTTAAATAAAAAAGCCAACCCAATCACTGAGTTGGCTCAATTAAAACCTATTTTATTCTGTACATATTTATTCTTGCATATTAAGAGCTTGTTTAAGCGCCTCTTCTGCCTCATCGTGCACTGTCGCCGTAGTAACTTCTTCTGCCATCTCAGGCGTCATTACTGCAGCCTTGTTTTTTCTACGCTCCAAGTGATGTGCTAAACCAGTTCCTGCTGGTATCAAGCGCCCAACAATAACGTTTTCTTTCAGCCCATGAAGATCATCTCGAGTACCGCGTACAGCAGCATCAGTTAATACCCGCGTTGTTTCTTGGAAAGAAGCAGCCGATACAAATGATTCAGTAGCCAATGAAGCCTTTGTAATACCCAGTAAGACGTTATCAGCTGTTGCAGGAACCTTACCCTCAGATTCAAGCTTATCATTTAACTCTAAGAAACGTGTCTTCTCAACTTGCTCCCCTTTAATAAAGGTACTGTCACCACCAGACGTTATTTCAACCTTACGAAGCATTTGCCTAATGATTACTTCAATATGCTTATCGTTAATTTTCACACCTTGTAAGCGGTACACATCCTGAATCTCATTAACTAAGTATCTAGCTAATTCAGAAACACCGCGTAGCCTTAGGATGTCATGTGGTGTTAATTCACCTTCAGCTATAGTTTCGCCTTGTTCTACATGCTCACCTTCAAAAACGGTAATGTGCCTCCACTTTGGTATCAAAAGCTCTTTAGTCTCGCCATCTTTATCTGTGACTACTAAGCGACGTTTACCCTTTGTCTCCTTACCAAAGGAGACCGTACCTGTCATTTCTGCCAAGATAGCTGGATCTTTTGTCTTACGTGCCTCGAACAAATCAGCAACACGAGGTAGACCACCGGTAATATCGCGAGTCTTACTAGATTCTTGTGGTATCCGCGCCAAAATATCTGCGCTTTCAATATCCATACCATCAGTTACGATAACCACCGCTCCAGCAGGCATTACATAATGAGCTGCAATAGTAGTACCCGGGATACATACTGGCTCACCATTATTATCAACTAATGTAATGGCAGGCCTTAAGTCTTTACCGCTGCTTCCACGTTGCTTAGCATCTGTTACCACAAGTGATGTTAAACCGGTAATTTCATCTGAGTGCTGCTGAACAGAGACGCCATCAACAAAATCAGTAAAGATAACCTTACCAGCCACTTCAGTGATAACTGGGTGAGTATGCGGATCCCAAGTTGCTAATACAGAACCTGCAGACAATTTATCATTCTCTTTAGCCGTCAATTCAGAGCCATAAGGAATTTTATAATTTTCACGTGTGCGACCATATTCATCGACCACGCTAATTTCACCTGAACGAGATATAACGATCAACTTCTCATCTTTATTCTCAATTGTTTTCAGTTTGTCATTAAAGGTTAACGTACCTTCAGATTTAATTTGAATATTGTTAATAGCTGCAGAACTTGACGCCGCACCACCAATATGGAAAGTACGCATAGTCAACTGAGTTCCTGGCTCACCAATTGATTGAGCCGCTACAACACCAACTGCCTCGCCCATATTAACTAGGTGCCCACGTGCCAGATCACGTCCGTAACACATTTTGCAGATACCCTTTCTGTTTTCACAGCTGATCGCCGAACGAACGGTGACCTTATCAATGCCATTCTGTTCTAGGTGCTCAACCCAAGCTTCGTCAATGAGAGTATTCCTTTCTACAATTATTTCATTGGTTGCAGCACTTATTACATCTTGAGCAATAACACGCCCAAGAATCAGATTACCTAGTGGCTCAACTACTTCACCACCTTCAATTAATGGCGTTACTTCTAAACCATTTTCAGTACCACAATCGTCTGTTAACACGACCATATCTTGAGCAACATCTACTAATCGACGCGTTAAATAACCAGCATTCGCTGTTTTAAGCGCTGTATCGGCCAAACCTTTACGAGCACCATGCGTTGAGACGAAATACTGTAAAACGTTCAAACCTTCACGGAAATTCGCTGTAATCGGTGTTTCAATAATAGAACCATCCGGTTTAGCCATCAAACCACGCATACCTGCTAGTTGTCGAATCTGAGCAGCAGAGCCACGAGCACCAGAATCAGCCATCATATAAACAGAGTTAAATGATTTTTGCTTGACAGTATTTCCCTCAGAGTCCACGACATCGTCAGTACCCAAGTTATCCATCATTGCTTTAGCAACCTGCTCATTTGTATGAGACCAAATATCAATAACCTTGTTATAACGTTCGCCATTTGTAACGAGACCAGACGCATATTGGCTCTGAACCTCTTTGACTTCTTTTTGGGCTGACTTAATTAACTTCCCTTTTGAATCGGGAATAACCATATCGTTAATACCGAATGATACGCCAGATTTAGTCGCATTTGAGAAACCTAGATACATCAATTGATCAGCAAAAATAACCGTTTCTTTGTCACCAAGCTGGCGATAAGAGGCATCAATTAATTGCATAATTGATTTTTTAGTAAGATCTCGATTAACTAAATCAAAGTCCAGTAATTTTGGAACAATACTCCAAACTTGCGCACGCCCAATAGTCGTATCAACAAGACGCCTTGATATTTGAACTTCACCTGTTTCATCAATATGCTTCTCTTCGATTCTGATTTTAACTTTAGAGTGAAGACCAACAACTCCTGATTGAATAGCTCGAGCCGCTTCATCAACATCAGCAAATGCCATACCTTCGCCTAAACCATTGATCCGTTCTCTAGTCATATAATAAAGACCTAGAACAACATCTTGCGAGGGAACAATAACAGGCTCACCATTAGCAGGTGATAAGATATTGTTTGTTGACATCATCAATGTTCGCGCTTCTAGTTGCGCTTCAATTGATAAAGGAACGTGAACAGCCATTTGATCACCATCAAAGTCGGCGTTAAACGCAGAACACACTAATGGATGCAGTTGAATAGCCTTACCTTCAATCAATATCGGTTCGAAAGCTTGTATACCTAAACGATGAAGCGTAGGCGCTCGGTTAAGCATGATTGGGTGCTCGCGAATAACTTCAGCAAGAATATCCCAAACCTCAGGACCTTCACGCTCTACTTGTTTCTTGGCAACCTTAATCGTCGTTGCTTCTCCACGAAGTTGTAATTTATTAAAAATAAACGGCTTAAATAACTCAAGCGCCATTTTCTTTGGTAGTCCACATTGATGTAATTTCAATGTTGGACCCACAACGATGACAGAACGACCTGAGTAATCAACACGTTTACCCAAAAGGTTTTGGCGGAAACGACCTTGCTTACCTTTGATCATATCTGCCAAAGATTTTAATGGACGACGGTTTGTACCCGTAATTGCACGGCCACGACGACCATTGTCTAATAACGCATCAACGGATTCTTGTAGCATACGTTTCTCGTTACGGACAATAATATCTGGTGCACTAAGATCCAATAATCTATGAAGACGATTGTTTCTATTAATCACGCGACGATACAAATCATTCAGATCAGAGGTTGCAAAACGCCCCCCATCAAGTGGCACCAGAGGTCTTAACTCAGGTGGGAGCACAGGTAGGACTTTTAATATCATCCACTCCGGTTTATTTTTAGAAGCAAGTAGCGCCTCAAGAACCTTAAGACGTTTAGATATTTTCTTTATCTTAGTTTCTGATTTAGTTGCATTGATGTCCTCACGACACGTATCCATTTCTGCATTCAGATCAAGCGCTTTTAAAAGCCCATCGACTGCTTCAGCGCCCATCAAGGCGGTAAATTCATCACCGTGCTCCTCTAACGCATCAAGATGTTCTTCTTCGGTTAGCAACGTACCCATTTCTAGCGTTGTTAAACCTGGGTCAACAACGACGAATGATTCAAAATAAAGTACACGTTCAATATCACGCAGAGTCATGTTTAATAACAAAGCGATACGTGACGGCAGCGATTTAAGGAACCATATATGAGCAACAGGAGACGCTAGGTCAATGTGCCCCATACGTTCGCGTCGTACTTTAGATAGCGTGACTTCTACTCCACACTTCTCACAAATAACACCACGGTGTTTTAAACGCTTATATTTGCCACAAAGACATTCATAGTCATTTACTGGGCCAAAAATCTTGGCACAAAATAGCCCATCTCTTTCTGGTTTGAACGTACGGTAATTAATCGTTTCAGGCTTTTTTACCTCACCATAAGACCATGATCTAATCATGTCAGGTGAAGCTAAACCTATACGAATGGCATCAAACTCTTCAGTTTGGTTTTGTTGCTTTAAAAAATTGAGTAGATCTTTCAAGACCGTATCTCCTTGTTATCTGTTTTTGTTCAACTAAATGCTAAAGGAAAAAGAAATTAATCTTGTTCCAACTCTATATTGATTCCTAGCGCTCTAATCTCTTTAATCAACACGTTAAATGACTCAGGCATCCCTGGGTCCATTGTGTGATTACCATCCACAATGTTTTTATACATACGTGTACGACCTGAAACATCATCAGATTTAACTGTTAACATTTCTTGTAAAGTATAAGCAGCACCATAAGCTTCAAGCGCCCAAACTTCCATTTCCCCAAACCGCTGACCACCAAATTGAGCTTTACCACCTAGCGGTTGCTGAGTAACAAGACTGTATGGACCAGTAGAACGCGCATGCATTTTATCGTCTACCAAGTGGTTCAACTTGAGCATATACATGTAACCTACTGTTGTTTCACGATCAAACGCTTCACCTGTACGACCATCAAACAATTGAACCTGGCCGGTATCTGAACGACCACCAAGTTTCAGCATTTGTTTAACCTCAGCTTCAGAAGCACCATCAAACACGGGTGTTGCCATCGGCACACCTGCTTTTAGGTTTTCCGCCAATTCAAGAATTTCATCATCAGTAAATGAGTCTAAATCTTCTTGACGACCACTTGTGTTATAGACCTTATCTAAGAACTTACGTAACTTATCAACCTTAGCTTTAGCCTCAAGCATTTTACCAATTTCATTTCCTAGACCTTTAGCCGCCCAACCTAAATGCGTCTCAAGCACCTGACCAACGTTCATACGCGACGGAACCCCTAATGGATTAAGCATTACGTCAACGGGAGTACCATCTTCCATGTATGGCATATCTTCTTCAGGAACAATCATTGAGATAACCCCTTTATTACCATGACGCCCGGCCATTTTGTCACCTGGCTGTATACGACGCTTAACCGCTAGATAAACTTTAACCATTTTAAGCACGCCAGGCTGCAGATCATCGCCCATAGTGATTTTTTTACGTTTTTCTTCGTATAATTCGTTAAGGTCAATCCGCTGCTGTTCAATTTGCTCAGCCACTGCTTCAAGTTGGACATTAAGCTCTTCGTCTTTAAACTTAATTTTCAACCACTCTTTGTTTGAAATACTAGATAAATATTCTTTGCTGACTTTAGTCCCTTTCTTGAGCCTTTCAGGTCCAGAAATCACTTCTTTATCAAGAATCAGTTTTTCAACCCTTAAGTAGGTATCACCTTCAACAATGCGTAGTTGATCATCTAAGTCTTTCTTAACACTCGCTAGCTCAGCATCTTCAATCTCTAACGCACGATGGTCTTTGTCGACCCCATCACGTGTAAAGACTTTTACATCAATAACTGTACCTTGCATACTTGATGGAACGCGTAAAGACGTATCTTTCACATCCGATGCTTTTTCTCCAAATATGGCTCTTAGTAGTTTTTCTTCTGCCGTTAGCTGACTCTCACCTTTTGGCGTTACCTTGCCAACAAGTATGTCACCACCTTTAACTTCAGCACCAATATAGACAATACCCGACTCGTCTAATTTAGATAGCGCGCCTTCACCAACATTTGGAATATCTGCCGTAATTTCTTCAGAGCCCAATTTGGTGTCACGTGCAACACAAACCTTTTCTTCAATATGAATAGTCGTCAGACGATCTTCTTTAACTACTTTTTCAGAGATTAATATAGAATCCTCAAAATTGTAGCCATTCCAGGGCATAAAGGCGACCATCATATTTTGGCCTAAAGCCAACTCACCCATGTCGGTAGATGGGCCATCTGCTAATACGTCACCTTTTTGAATTAAATCACCCGGTTTAACTAATGGTCGCTGATTAATACAGGTGTTTTGATTAGATCGCGTATATTTAGTACAGTTGTAAATATCTACACCAGACTCGCCTGTTTCAGTCTCTTCGTCATTAACTCTTACAATAATACGTGATGCGTCTACATCATCAATAACGCCACCACGTGTTGCAACAATCGTCACACCGGAATCAACTGCAACTGCACGCTCCATGCCTGTTCCCACTAACGGTTTATCCGCTTTCAAGGTTGGAACGGCTTGACGTTGCATGTTTGAACCCATTAACGCACGGTTGGCATCATCATGTTCTAAAAATGGAATAATTGAAGCCGCAACAGAAACAATTTGTTTAGGCGACACATCCATATAATTGATTTTATCAGCTGTCGTAATCGCAAATTCTTCAGCATGTCGGCAAGTGATCATGTCTTCGACAAAGCTCCCTTTGTCATCAAGCTCAGCATTTGCTTGAGCAATGTAGTAACGACCCTCTTCAATCGCTGATAAGAAATCAACCTGTTCAGTCAATTGACCATCTACAACTCTTCTATAGGGCGTTTCAAGGAAACCATACTCGTTAGTTCTTGCATAAACAGCTAATGAGTTAATCAAACCAATGTTTGGTCCCTCAGGTGTTTCAATTGGACAAACGCGACCATAATGAGTTGCATGAACATCTCGTACTTCGAAACCAGCTCTTTCACGTGCTAAACCACCAGGTCCTAATGCAGAAACACGTCGTTTATGAGTAATCTCTGACAATGGATTATTTTGATCCATAAATTGAGACAACTGACTCGAACCAAAGAATTCCTTAATCGCTGCCGCTACGGGTTTAGCATTAATAATCTCCTGTCTCTTATACACATCTGACGCTGCCGACGAAGAGGATAG
>OJFP01000019.1_pt1 | contig 126473 bp, 122 predicted proteins | sample 1594141 | NCBI WGS metagenome assembly OJFP01 (sample SAMN05416843, study PRJEB24817) | seawater metagenome | isolation source: Sea water | place: Canada:Atlantic | collected 2013-07 | reverse complement strand
TGGATATGATGCCTTAAGGATAATTAAATAAAAGATGTAGTGGCCGTACGGTTACATACATAATAAAAGCCAACACATACAGGAATTACAATTAACAATAACCATTTCATTTATAGTAGCCTTAACTTAATTAATAGAAATCTTACCTCATAATAGCCATTAAACCCGTAACTACGATTAACCTTAAGTCCATAACATCATACCTCTGTTAGTAGATACTATCTAGCTAAATACAAGCTGAGCTTTCAACAGTTTGTTGTATTCAATCTTCTAGTAAATCTTCACAATCAATCCACTCTAACCCTGAGTTTCTCTTTGTATACAACCTAAAAATTTCTTCATGAGCAATTTTTATTTTCTTTTTAGCACTTTTATCTCCCATGAATTGCTTGCAATATCCAACATTAGGCTCATCTCCAACGTAAAAGAGTGACCCATAGCTATCCTCATAAGCTATCGCTTTTTCTTTTTTTGGTATTTTGTCGGTAACCCACCATAGATAAGGTTTTGAAACGAGTGAAGGGACTAATATCTCTTTATAATAAACAGGTCCGTTTTTAATAGCGTAGGCTCTAAAGAGACAATCATTATCGTCGATGTTGTTGATGTTAATCATCTGATGACCATGTTTTTGTAAAATTATTTCATCATCATGATAAGTTAATTTTCGTTCTGATTGTTCTTCTATAAACTCCCACCAAACTTCTTCACTATTATCTAAAACTCTCATTTCCTCTCCCGTAAATTGATAGTTGTGACTTGGAGAGTAATAGTTTCGATCTATACCAAATGGGCCTCCATTGGTGTCCATGTAATCAGCTTTGCACGTAAATATTAATTCTTCATAGTTTTGTTCATTTTCCCCCACCCTGAAGACATGTTTTATTGGATTTCCCTCGCCATCTACCTCTTCCAATCTATTAATGTCCCAAAATCTTCCAGTATCATCCTGTCCAAAAATCTTTTCTTTATTCTGGAGTGGCATATCAACTATCCAATAATAATGGTCAAAAACCAAACCTCGGTCATTGTTCTCCCCATTGTAAGAATAATCATATTTATCTTCGAGATACTGTTTAAGATTAATCATTACTCCTATCTCGTTTGCATTTAATTTTGATTTTTCATTAGCTTCAAAAAAAATCACTTTATGCACTATAAAAAAGGCTACTATTCCAAATAATAACAGTACGACTAAACCTTCCATATTAAACCCTCTAATGCTTTAAATTAATTTCTCTTTTTGTTCAAAAAGATGTGTATTTCAATTATCTCATCACCTAAAATTACTCTACAGTAACTCCTAGAATCACAAAGATAAAGAGAACTAGGTTTAACCCCACTCCCATTACCTCAGTATGGCTATATACCCTAGTGCGCCCCTAATTACTTTTTAGATCATCAGTATCTGATATTCTCATTAAATATAAAAATAAACATATAAATACCGTGAGTAAAAATACCATATAATTTTCCAATTCCTAAATTTTGACACAACTAATTTGTTTGTTTGCGATTAAATTATATTGGTTTAACCTTTTCCTGACTTTTGGAAATTGCTTAATTCTCTCAAGCTCTAACGACTTTAAAAGGCCAGGATAAATATTATGCAACCGTTGAGTGGCCTGCTTAATCGTTTGCTCATCAGAAAAACTCACCATCAAACAAACATTCACCGACACGCCCGCCTCAATTAAATGATTTAACGCGGCATAAGGCAATTCATATGCATCTTTTTTTGCTCCCGTCAAAACATGAAACTCATCAACGTTACAGCCTTTTATCGATACCCTTACATGCAAGTTTTTAAACTGTGCTAACTGCTCACAGAAAGATTTATCAGCACCTAAGGTCATTCCGTTAGTTTCTAAGACATAGACATAATCGGTTTTATCTACTAATGCTAGCAACTCAAATAAATGCTGCTTACCTAATGTCCCCTCAGAAGCAGATGCTGATATAATTTTATTTCCATGCTTTTGCGCATTTGCCACCAAACCTTTCAATACCTCCTCGGGTGAATAAAACTTCCCTGTCGTTTCTGGTTTCCAAACAGGCTCATGACTGAAGCAAAACTTACATCGTAAATTACAACCCACCTCAGTGGCACTAGATGTACCACCATAAAATCGCAGGTGCCTGCCGAGTTGGACATATTTACGACGGTTACCGCTAACGACGATATCTTCTGTCTTTTTAGCCATGATGATGGGGTCATAGCCCTTACTTTTTTCCATATAACAACCCATTTTGAGTATTCATCAACGTACGCGTAACGCCTTTTACCACTTTACCCATAAACGTATGGCCACCATTATTTTCAGCATCATTCCACTCGCTATCGATTAAATCAGTTAGAAAATCGATAGGTGTGCCTTTTGACTCCCCATCAACTGCTACTTTATGCAAGCGCTTTATCGCAGATGATTTATCTTTTTGACCCAGCTTTGATTTATCTACAGAATCTCGGAGCATATCCACCGTTTCTTGCATCGCTTTTGTATCCATAGGGTGAGGACGACCATCTTTCCCTCCCACGGCAAATGAAAACCGAGCGGGGTCGTCAAAACGTGTCGCATCACCATGAATAACTTCACTGGCCATAGCTAATGCTTTTAGTGTCTTTGGACCGACACTATGTAAATCGACAAGTTCCTCGAAGTTTTTCACATCACTGCTGTAAGCTAAATCAAGCACAGAGCCCAAACGAGCTAAATTAACGTCTTCTTTTCTCACATCATGACGGTTTGGCATTTCCGCCTCTCGATATGCTTCAATCACTTCTCTAGATTGGGTGTTAGCGAGCTTAACCATATTATCTTGTAGAGATTGTGCATCCTTATCCACAAGGTTTAATATCTTTTGCCTCTCAATGCCGGCTATCCCACTATGTGGCGCGGTAAAGCTTTTCACTGCATCACTATGCCAGTGATAACGACGTGCTCGACGGTTTGATTTATTTAACCCTTGGGTAATCGCTGTCCACTTACCATCTTTATCAAGCAAGCAGTATTGTTGATATAAATTAAAGCCATCTTGTATGGCATTATTATCGACTCTTGCACACATGCGCGTCGATTTGACTAAGGCTTTATTATCCAGATGATGTTTGTGTGCAATCCGATTGACCTGGTTAGGCAGTGAAAAACCACGCTTACCCTTTCCTCCTAAAATATAGACGCCTAAATCATCCGCTCGCTTATTCAATCGTCGTTGTAATGCTCCTAAAACAACAGCAGTTACCCCACTAGAATTCCAATGCATACCGATGGTTGCACCAAAAGCCTGAAACCAATCTGGATTAGACATGCGAGATAAAAGCTCTCCTGTTCCATAATTTTCAATAATTGACTCGGCTATGACCTCGCCCATATCACCCATTTTCTCTGTTAAAAACCCTGGCACTTTACCAAAATGTAAAGGCATGCCCATTGCACCTGAATGTATCATATCGATTTCTCCTCACTGATTGAGTATATAGTGTAAACTTACAAATTACACTATGTAAAGTATAAGTTTACAATGTTTTGTAGGTGACTGTTTTTATTTGAAATATTTTATGATATTGCGCTGAATGAGCCACATGATAAAATGTTTACGACTGCGTTTGGGCTTTCCATTTTGAAAAGAAACGTCTTTGATATGACCTAGTTCAATCAGGCGATTGATACAGGTTGATAATGAAACATTATGGAGTTGATGGGTCTCTAAGAAGGTTTTTACCATGCGGTATAAATGGTAGATATCATCAGGTTTGGTATCAAACCAGTGTTTATCAATAAAGGATTTAGGTAATAACAATGCCGCCGCAAACCTATCTGCTTGTAGTTCATAAATAGGTTTATCTTTATTTCGACATAGTAAATTATTTGTGCTTTTATAATAAGGCTTATGCAAAACATGATGACCAATCTCATGCGCAATAGTAAATGCATGCCTACCCTCATGAGACTCCACAGCAGTGTTGATAAAAATCATCTGCGTATCAAAACAAATCCCGCCTAAAACTGATGCATCGGCAAACAAGCCTTCATCGGTATAAGCTAATTCGTATCCTAGATAATACTCAGCTATCATTTCAATCGGTGTAGGTAATTTATCATCATCAGGATTATGTGAAAAATAATCAGATAATAACTGACTAGCCGCACTTTCAATTTCATCTTCGCTGTAATCAGGTGCAGTGAATCTCATAGCATAATCACTTTTGTTTAAACTGTTCGACCATTTTGTTTAACTCTTCCCATTGTTCAGGCGAAATATCTTTTGTCGCTCTTAAAAATGAAGGAATAGTGTCAGATTTTTCATTAATCACTTTAACTAAATCTGGATCAACTTGATCGCTTAGCTTTAATAGCTCATCGGCGTCTGTATTCAATGCCTTCGCTATTTTTTTTATCAGCTCTGGTGATGCATTCGCCTTATCATTCTCAATGTTGGATATATGCATAGCTGTGATATCTACCTCTTTAGCTAATCCTCGAACACTAAGCCTCTGTGCAGTTCGTAATGTTTTAATTTTTTCAGATAGTTTCATTTTTATTGTTTGACAGTTAATTACAATAAATATAATGTATACCATAAACTTACAGTATGCAATTAAACTTGCCACATTTCAAAATATTAATAAATAAGAAGTTAATATCTTGCAACACTCCAAACGATGAGGTTTATAAGTCGAATGACATTACGAGAATTATTGTATGAATATGGAGATAGATTTAAAATATTTTTAAATCATATCAAAGATTTTATTGAACAATTCTCTATGGTTTTACAATGCAACACATCTATTTTAGATATTCCCTTAAAAAATGTGTTCATTATGTTGTTTTGTATTTTATATTTTTTTATGTCTTTGTGGGATGGATACACTGCAGCACAAGTAGCATACAAACGAGAGAATAATGGTCAATATTATACTTTAACAATTGCTGCTGCATTTCTAGCAACGCTCTATGATTGGTTTACATTTGCAATTTTAGCGTCAGTAGTTTTGATTCTTGTCTACCCATTTATAATGGTTTTGGCTATTCTATGATCTTATAGTGACTTTCGTCACTAAAGTTAACTAATCAATAATTATCATGTATTTGGTTGCGGTATAAAAGTATCAAACGTTAAACGTTTTCATATAACTTGATGCCAATAAACCGAGAAGTATTTCAGTAAAATAAAATGACGGCTTTTTTGACGGCTCCGTAAGTGAAGCATGAAAAAAAAGCCCCTGTAAAACAGAGGTTTATTCTTTAAATATGGCGGAGAGAGAGGGATTCGAACCCTCGTTAGGTTTAACCCTAAACACACTTTCCAGGCGTGCGCCTTCAGCCACTCAGCCACCTCTCCAAATTTTTTACTACCGAATTAAAACCTCGTTAGGTTTAACCCTAAACACAATTTCAGGTGTGTGTCCTGCGGGTGCTAAGCTTAGTCCACTCAGCCACCTCTCCAAATTTCTTGCTAATCAATCTCGTTGATTGCGGCGCGTATAGTAGAAAAACATGCCCTAAATAACAAGGGATTTATACAATAAATGTCTTTTTTAGACACTTTTTAAGCAAAACAACGTCAAAAAGCGATAAAACATCCTTTTTTAATTAATAATTACGTATTCATCGATGCATTTGCGCGCAACTGCGCTGAAAAATCTAACATACGATTAAGCGATATTAACGCACCTGTACGCGTATTTTCATCAACTTGTATATCATGACCATTTCCATCAGATAACGCAGCATAAATCGATTCAAGGCCATTCATTGCCATCCAAGGACAATGTGCACAACTCTTACACGTCGCTCCATTACCACCTGTCGGAGCTTCGAGTAATTCTTTATCTGGAACTTGTTGCTGCATTTTATAAAAAATACCGCGATCCGTAGCAACAATTAACTGTTTATTCGGCAAGGAGCGTGCTGCAGCAATAAGCTGTGACGTACTGCCTACTGCATCCGCTAGATCTACCACACTGGCCGGTGATTCAGGGTGGACAAGAATAGCCGCATCTGGATAAACGTTTTTCAGGTCTAACAATGCTTTACTTGAAAACTCATCATGAACAATACACTCACCTTGCCACATCAACATATCTGCACCCGTTTCTTTGGCAATGTAATGACCTAGGTGACGATCTGGTGCCCATATTATCTTATGTCCTTCACTATCAAGGTGCTCCACAATCTCTAAAGCAATAGAAGATGTCACTACCCAATCTGCACGCGCCTTAACAGCTGCTGACGTATTTGCATAGACCACAACCGTATGGTCAGGGTGAGCATCACAAAACGCACTAAACTCTTTATCAGGGCATCCCAGGTCTAATGAACAGGTGGCTTCTAACGTTGGCATTAAGACTTTCTTTTCTGGAGAAAGGATTTTAGCGGTTTCGCCCATGAAGCGCACACCAGCAACAATTAACGTTTCCGCTTGGGCATCACGCCCAAATCGCGCCATTTCCAAAGAATCAGATACACAACCGCCGGTTGCTTCTGCTAACGCTTGAATAATTGGATCAGTGTAATAATGCGCAATTAGCGTGGCATTGTTTGCTACTAACAAACGCTTAATTTCTTGCGTTAAAAATTCACTACGCTCAGCAGACAAAATGGCTGGTTTTTCAGGAAAAGGATAATCAATCGGGGCAATACGTAATGCTTCAGTCATAGTGGTCATTTGAGCTTAGTAAGTAATACTGAGATTATACTACTAGCCAGTAAGAAATAACAATTAGATGCTGACAATATAGGAGTCGTTGGAGTACATAGAATAAATAAGATATTGGTATGATAAGTAATGCTTGGAATAGATGGTGGGTCGTGCTGGATTCGAACCAGCGACCAATTGATTAAAAGTCAACTGCTCTACCAGCTGAGCTAACGACCCTAATCTTCAATCTGTTGCCTTGCTTGGTAACAGGGCGCATATAATACTCAATTATCAGGGTTAATCAACCCTATTTCTCAAATTAATTTAAAAAAACTAATTTCGTTGAAGAAACGTGCTGAAATGACTATTTTTGATACTATATAGAAATTTTAAAAGAAAGAACCTGCTGAAAATTACAGCAGGTTAATTTGTTCTTGAGCAAGCTTTGCAGAGGTTGTGTTGGCATGATTCGCGACCACACTTTCAAAATACTCTCGTGCTTTCACTCTATCACTTAAATTTTTAGCAATTATGCCAAGTTTAAGTGTTGCGTCTGGTACTTTACTAGAATTTGGATATTGCGTGTACAACGTGTCAAATTGAACACGTGCTTGTTCCCAGTTTTGTTCATTATAAAAAATTTGCCCTAACCAATAATGCGCATTCGATGTAAACTTCGACTGCGGATAGGTTGTTACAAACTCTTCTAATGCAGGGATAGCAGCTTTGGTATCACGTTGTTTAAGGATCAAATCCACTGCCGCTTTGTAAGCCGCTTCATCATTTCCTGTCGCTACGCTTGGCGTCGAACTAATAACGGTTGACACTGCCTTATTTGACGCCGGTAAGCCAGCAGCAACCGCATTGGTATTCGTTGCATGCCCGGTTACCAAAGATCGTTTAGCCAACTCATCGTTAGATAACTCTGACGCTTCTTGTAACTGTTGTGATTGAATGTCAAACGCAAGCAGCAGCTCACGTTGACGTTGCAAAATTTTCTCAATTTGATAATTTTGCTCTTCAATTCGACCACGAATTTCACTAATCTCAGATTGCATTCCATCAATCTGGTCTTGAACTCGTTGTTGATTGCGAGTACGTGAATTCACGACTCGCTCAAGGTTAGCTAATTTTTCTGCAACACTTTCGTTACTCAAATTATACACAGGCGCTTGCGCGGCCTGTGCACCCGATACCAACAACAAAGAAGCGCCAACCATGGCACAACTCAATGATTTCGTAAACGTTTTCATAATTATTTGTAAACCACCACTGCACGTCTGCTTTGTGCAAATGCGTATTCAGAAGTACCTGCTACTGCAGGCTTTTCTTCGCCAAAAGAAACCACTGAAATTTGCGCTGCAGACACACCAGCATTTAATAAGTAAGTTTCAACAGCCTGGGCACGACGCTCACCTAGTGCAATATTATACTCAGGTGTACCACGACTATCAGTATGTCCTTCTATAACGACCGTTTGTGCTGAATTCTTAACTAAAAATGTCGCATGTTGGTCAAGTACACTATAAAAATCAGACTTAATCGTAGAACGGTCAAAGTCAAAATAGATGGTTTGCATAGACACTAAAGAATCACGTTCTTGTTGTGCCATTTCTTGGGCTTGTTGTAAGCGTTGAGCAGCTTCCATACGAACTTGTTCTTGATTAGCTTGTTGCGCCGCTTGTTGTGCTGCGGCTTGCTCTGCTGCTACACGGTTACGTTCAGCTGCAAGTTCAGTTTCAGATGGACCTGAAGAACATGCCATTAATGTCATAACTGGCACAGCAATTAGTAAAGAACGAAGTGAAGTAGAAGTTTTCATGAATTTTCCTTGTTATAAAAAGTATGTCTTAACGTAAAAATGGTGACCAGCTAGGCGCTTTAATCTGCCCCGCCACACCTGGTAATCTAGCCTTAAATCGACCATCAAGAGATACTAATGATAACACTTGCGTCCCTTCATGGAGTGTACTGTATATAATCATACTGCCGTTTGGAGCGATGCTAGGCGACTCATCCAAAAAGGTCGTCGTTAATACTTGCATAGCACCATCGGCTAAATTTTGTCGGGCGATATGGTAGTTACCGTTAGTGCGGTTGACTATCACTAATTCAGAACCATCAGGAGTAATTGTACCACCGAGGTTCATATCGCCTTCAAAAGTTAAGCGTTTTATCCGCTTATTACTTAAATTTACTCTATAAATCTGAGGTTTACCACCCCTCTCTGAACTAAATATCAATTCTTTTCCGTTTGGCGCCCAAGATGGCTCGGTATCGATGGCTCGATGACGCGTAATACGAGTCAGTTTTCGCGTGGCAATCTCCATAATATAAATGTCTGGATTACCATCTTTGGATAACACCATTGCTATTTGTTTGCCATCTGGAGAAAAATTTGGCGCTCCATTAATCCCAGGAAAATCAGTCAATTTAATTCGACTCATTGTATAAATATCTTGAATGAATATTTGCGGCTTACCGCTTTCAAACGAGACATAGGCTAATTTATTACCATCTGGTGACCATGACGGTGACATTAACGGCTCTTTTGACGACAATAATGCCAATTCATTTTCACCATCATAATCGGCAATAACTAACTGGTAAGGACGAGCAACTGTTTTGGTATCGCGCACCACTACATATGCAATGCGAGTTAAAAACGCTCCTTTTTGCCCGGTTAATTTTTCATAAACAATATCTGAAATACGATGCGCAAATTGACGAAAATCTTGACCTGTAACGGTTAACGTTCGACCCGCAATTAATTGCGACTGACCTGCGACTAGCTGACCATTTTGCAGTACTTGTGGCGCATCGGCTAACTGACTTCCTGCAAGGGTATCAATCAGTTGAAAATCAATTTGATAGCGCTCATTTCCTAGGTCTTTAACCTTCCCAACCACAATGGTATTGATTCCTTTATCGACCCATTGCTGATAATTAACCGCACTGATATCACGTGGAAACTGCGGCATCTTAGACATCGTCATTGGATTAAAACGTCCACTTCGACGCAAATCATGATTAATGACATCCGAAATAGCACCCGGCAGCATGCCTTCGCCTTCCCAGCCAAATGGCACCACTGCAATAGGCGTGGCATTATCCACACCTTCAGTAATGACAATATTTAACTGCGCATACGCACTGCTGGACACACTCATCGCTAGATAAGCAAAAAAGAAGATACTGGATGCTAAGAGTTTTTTCATTGTTCAACCGTTAAATTAATGTCTCGTAATTGGGCAAATACTTTTGGATCTCGCGAAACCGGTAATTGAGACGGTTTATATACAGCGCTGATCGCAGCTCGACATAATGCCTCATCACCCGCTATCTTGTCCACTTTCAATACCACTCCACCAATCCCTAAGCGTATGTTTAACTGACATTTTTTTCCTTTAAATGCCTCATTCGTAATTAAGTTGCGCTGGATTGTCGATTTGATTAACACGCTATAGCGTTGCTTTTCGGACATGACCCGTTGCGTTTCTTGTGCTTCAATTTGGGCTTGCTCTTGGGCTAATTGTTCTTCTAATTCGCGCTGCTGTTTATCTCGTTTAGCTTGCACCTCAGCATCACGTTTTAATTTTTCGACACGCTCAGCCTCTACTTTTTTGGCTTGTGCGTCTTTTTTTGCAATCGCTTCTTGTGCTTTGCGCTCAAGCTCACGTTGCTCACGCTGCGCTTGGTCTTGTTCTTGCTGTTTCTTTTTCTCTGCGGCACGTTTATCCGCTAAGCGTTTGGCTGCTACCTCACGTTTTTTTCGCTCTGCGGCAGCTTTTCGTTTAGCGGCGTCGCGCTGTTCACGTAGCACTTGCTGCTCACGAGCACGGGCTTCGTCAAACTTAGCTTGGGTGACAGCAGGATCGATGAAAGTCGCATTAATTACCGGCATTTGCTCGGTTAACGGCGTCATATCCATTGTTAATTGCTGTGGCGGAGTAATACTGACACTTACGACTAACCCTGCCAATAACAAAGCATGAAATGTAATGGATAGCGCAAACTCTGATTCAACAAAGCGTCGCCATAGCGAGTGCAGAAATATCTTCATCGTTATGATTTTGGCTCGGCAGAAGGCTCGGCAGAAGGCTCGGTCATTAACCCGACTGACGGTACCCCCGCGTTTTGCAATATAACCATCAGTTGGATAATTTGGTTATAGGATACCGCCCCATCCGCCTTAATCACTACCGGACGGGTTGGATTATTTGCCATCTCCGCTTGCACTAATGCTTGAATATCCGGGCGTGTTAATGCCTGTTTAGGTGTATCCCCGATATTAAGATAATACAGACCACTTTTATCCATCGATGCAATTAATGGCGGGATCTCTTCTTGCTCAATCGGTTGAGCATCCGCTTGTGGCAAGTCCACTTTGACCCCTTGAGTAACCAACGGGGCTGTCACCATAAAAATAATCAACAGCACCAGCATCACATCAATATAAGGGACGACATTAATTTCAGAAACAGGCTTACGTCTTTTACGTTGATACATGCTTAAGACTCTTTTGTAATCGCTTGACGTTGCAATATTGCAGCAAACTCTTCCATAAAGTTGATGTACCCATTTTCAATTTTTTCAACTTGATGACTAAAGCGGTTATAGGCAATGACCGCTGGGATCGCTGCGAATAATCCTATCGCTGTAGCAATAAGGGCTTCAGCAATACCGGGTGCCACCATCGCCAATGTCGCTTGTTGCACTTGGCCTAAAGCAATAAACGCATTCATAATGCCCCATACCGTACCGAATAATCCGATATACGGAGAAATAGAACCGACCGTCGCTAAAAACGGCAATTTAGATTCGAGACTATCCACTTCTCTAGATAAGGCAACCCGCATTGCTCGGCTACTACCTTCAACGACAATATCCCCTTGCGCTTCAGATTTACGCAAGCGGACAAATTCACGAAAACCTGCCACAAAAATACTATGAATACCACTAACTCGGGCTTGTGCACTGAGTTCTTGAAATAATTTATTTAAATCTGTGCCAGACCAAAATTGCTCTTCAAACTGCAATAAAGTGGCTTTAGCTGAATTAAGTGCTCGGGTCCGTTGCACAATAAACGCCCAAGAGACAATAGACGCAGCTAACAATAAAATCATGACTAATTTAACGACTAAACTTGCTTGTAAAAACAAGCCTATAAATGACATATCATGCGACACGTATACATTCCTTATAAATATCTTTGGGGATAGCGCAAGGTTTCATGTGTGTAAGTTTGACGCACGCTACCTGAATCGTAGCTGAAACTAAGACGCTGTCTTGTTTTTTAACAGTTTGTGTAAAGACCATCGAGGCTTTTTTTAGTTCACTCAAGTTACTATAAACAGAGATTTCATCATCAAATTGCGCTGGCATATGATAATGCATATCAACATGACGCACGACAAACGCAATTCCATGCTCAAGTAATGCGTGTTGAGAAAAACCTAACTCACGCAACCATTCTGTCCGAGCTCGTTCAAAAAACTTTAAATAATTAGCATAATACACAATACCACCGGCATCAGTATCCTCGTAATATATACGAATTGGCAAAGGTTTCAATGACAAATCATCCATTAGAAAAACTAATCCTATTAGTGCAAATTAATTCAATTGAATAAATTCTCAATCGCAGTAAAATACTGTACATAGATTGAGTGTTTGTTCAATTTGTATTCCTTTTAGTAGTTATTTTATAACTTTTAGCCCACTTCATTGTGGGCTTTTTTTTGGCTGAAAACCTAAGTGTTCATAGGCTCGAGCTGATGCAATACGTCCGCGAGGCGTACGCTGTAAAAAACCTTGTTGGATCAAAAACGGTTCAATCACATCTTCAATGGTTTCTTTTTCTTCGCCAATCGCTGCCGCCAAATTATCTAATCCAACCGGTCCACCATCAAACTTATCAATAATCGCATCGAGTAATTTTCGATCCATAAAGTCAAAGCCTACTTTATCAACATCTAACATATCTAATGCTAAACCGGCGGTAATTTCATCAACACGACCATCCGATTTAATTTCGGCGTAATCTCTAACTCTGCGTAATAATCGATTAGCAATACGCGGTGTCCCACGCGCTCGCTTAGCAATTTCTAATGCACCTTCTTGTACCATTTCGACGTTCAAGTATTTAGCAGAACGCATAATAATATCCGTCAAATCGGTAATATTATAGAACTCTAAACGCTGTACTATGCCAAAGCGGTCGCGTAATGGCGATGTCAATGAACCGGCGCGAGTTGTTGCTCCTACTAATGTAAAAGGGGCTAAGTCGAGTTTAATTGAACGCGCAGCGGGCCCCTCGCCAATCATAATATCAATTTGGTAATCTTCCATTGCAGGATAGAGGATTTCTTCAACTACGGGGCTTAAACGATGTATTTCATCAATAAATAACACATCGTTTTCTTCTAAATTGGTTAACAGTGCCGCTAAATCACCGGCTTTTTCTAATACTGGACCCGATGTGGTTTTGATGTTCACATCCATCTCATTGGCAATGATATTGGCCAACGTCGTTTTACCTAGCCCTGGAGGACCAAAAATCAATACATGGTCAAGCGCATCTTCTCGCTTTCGCGCCGCCTCGATAAAAATCGACATTTGCTCACAGACTGTATCTTGTCCCGTGTAATCAGCTAACGTCTTAGGACGAATGGCACGGTCAACAGCCTCATCATCTCGACTAACTGTGGCTTGGATCAAACGATCTTCTTCAATCATACACACTCTTATTATTTATCAATAGCCGTTTAACGACACTATACCATAGCTCGTAAAGCTTCACGGATCAGTTGTTCACTGGTCATATCATCTTGATACACTGACTGAATGATTTTGCTGGCGACTGGGGGTTTGTAACCCAACGCGACTAATGCGCTTAATGCTTCTTCGCGCGTATCATTGGTTTGTATAAACATACTGCCTTGTTCCGCAGATGCCGATACCGGTAAATTCATTGCTGCGCCAGGATTGTTTAACGTTAATTTGGCTAATCTATCTTTAAGTTCCACGACTAAACGCTCGGCGGTCTTTTTTCCCACTCCGGGTATTTTGACCAATGAAGTGACATCTTCATAACCTACGGCACGGATCAAGTCTTGCACACTCATGCCTGATAATATCGTAATCGCAAGTTTAGGTCCTACGCCATTAGCTTTAATTAATTCACGGAAAACTAAGCGCTCTTGTTTTTCAATAAAACCAAACAACAACTGTGCATCTTCTCGCACCACAAAATGGGTAAACACAGTGACCGTTTCACCTTCAGCAGGTAAACCATAGATACTATGCATCGACATACTGATCTCATAGCCTATACCACCGGCTTGGATCATGATCTCAGGAGGTTGTTTAGCTAATAATGTACCGGTAATTAATCCAATCATCGTGCTCTCATTGTTTGTTTTATAAATTGTTGATTTTTATATCTCGTTAAATCTAGCGTAATCTGCCACGAGCGATACGGGTTGCTTTACCCGCCATCGCCACCAAACTTTGTCGAGTGTGCCCATGACATAACGCTACGGCTAAGGCATCGGCTGCATCAGCTTGTGGTGTACCGGGCAGTTTTAATAAATACTTTACCATATGCTGGACTTGAGTTTTATCCGCACCACCATTACCAACAACTGATTGTTTGATTTGTCGGGCTGCATACTCGCTCACCGGTAAATCAAATTGTGTTGCTGCAACGATGGCTGCACCACGTGCTTGACCTAGTTTTAATGCAGAGTCTGGATTTTTAGCCATAAACACTTGTTCAATGGCAAATTCTTTGGGTTGGTATTGCGAAATGATTTCACTCACACCTTGAAATATTTGCTGCAACCGACCGGCTAATTCATCACCTGATAAGCGAATGCAACCACTGGCGACGTAAGTAAACTTATTGCCGGTTTGTTCAATGACACCATATCCGGTGATCCTTGAACCAGGATCAATCCCCAATAGAATCATATCTCACCTGCTTGTTCAGGGACGAATTTAGCAATTGCTTGGGCATTGGTTTTGGACCAGACTTTATCCACCGCGGCGGCTTTAGTCAGCCATACATAATCCGTATGTTCAGTTAGCGTAATGGGAAGTTGAGAATCCACTTGTACACAAAATACATGTTCAAAGTTAAATTTCGTTCCTTCAGGATAGCGATATAACCACTGTTCACGGATAACAAATTGGTTGATGTGACGGCAATTTTGAATGGTGTGACAACGCGGCTCTAATATTAAGCCAGTTTCTTCAGCGACTTCACGATAGGCCGTTTCTATCGGTTGCTCATGAACCTCGATAGTACCGGTCACCGATTGCCAAAACTCAGCATCATCGTCACGTTGCATGACCAGCACACGATGATGCTGGTCATAAATCACAACTAATACAGACTCGGGTCGTTTTAGCGACATTGGCGCCTTATTCAGCTTCTGGTTCTGATTTTACTGTTGATGCAATCGCTAACTCAGCTAATTGCTCCGCACTAGCAACACCCGGTGCAGACGTTAACGGACAGGCAGCCGTAGCTGTTTTAGGAAAAGCCATAACATCACGGATAGAAGTGGTATTAGTCATTAGCATGACTAAACGATCTAAACCAAATGCTAAACCTGCATGTGGTGGCGTACCGTATTGTAATGCTTCAAGTAAGAAACCAAATTTACTTTGTGCTTCTTGTTTGCTGATCCCTAGAATGTCAAACACCGTCGCTTGCATATCTTGTTGATGTATACGTACCGAACCACCACCTAACTCACAGCCATTTAAGACCATGTCATACGCATTGGATAAGGCATTAGCCGGATCGGCTTGCAAGTCTTCTGGTGACAAATCACGCGGCGCAGTAAATGGATGATGCAGTGCATGATACTGACCGTCAAATTCCTCAAACATAGGAAAATCAACGACCCACAATGGTTTCCATTCGCCTTGATTAAGCTCAAAGTCATTGCCGACTTTTAAACGTAACGCGCCCAATGCTTCGGTGACAACCGAGTAAGTATCAGAACCAAATAATAAAATATCACCATCTTTAGCATTTGCCACGGTGAGTAATTGCTCGATGATTTCTGGAGTTAAGAATTTAGCAATCGGCGATTGTACGCCTTCAGCACCTTTAGACGCATCGTTGATCTTCATCCATGCAAGACCTTTCGCGCCATAAATACCAACAAAGTTACCATATTCATCTAATTGTTTACGTGACAGGCTTGCACCGCCTGGTACACATATCATCGCGACACGACCTTTTGGATCATTCGCCGGACCAGAGAATACTTTAAATTCAACGTCAGCCATAATCCCAGCGACATCAATCAGTTGTAGCGGGTTACGCAAATCAGGCTTATCCGAACCATATAAACGCATCGCATCAGCATAGGTCATTCGAGGGAAATCGCCCAAATCAACGTCAAGCATCTTCACGAATAACTCACGGATCATGCGCTCAGCAATCGCCATCACGCCATCGGCATCTAAGAATGTAGTTTCAATATCGATTTGCGTAAATTCAGGCTGACGGTCAGCTCGTAAATCTTCATCACGGAAACATTTAACAATTTGATAATACTTGTCCATACCTGACATCATCAACAATTGCTTAAACAACTGAGGAGATTGCGGCAGAGCAAAAAATTGACCTTTGTGAGTACGCGATGGTACCAAATAATCACGGGCACCTTCAGGAGTAGCTTTGGTCAAAATGGGCGTTTCAATATCTAAGAAATCTTGATCTTCAAGGAAGCGACGAACCGCACCGGTGACTTTCGAACGGAATATTAAACGCTCAGTCATCACTGGACGACGTAAATCTAAATAACGATATTTTAGACGCTGTTCTTCTGAGTTTTCTTGGTTCCAATCTAGCGGTAACGGGGCCGATTTGTTAAATATCTCGAGCCCTTTGCCTAAGATCTCAATCGCCCCTGTGTTCATATCAGCATTGATTTGTGAATCAGGACGCGCTCTAACTCGACCGGTAATAGACACACAGAATTCGTTACGAACACTATTAGCAGTGGCAAAAACATCCGCCACATCCGGATCGAACACAACTTGCACGATCCCTGCGCGATCACGGATATCTAAGAAAATAACGCCACCGAGGTCGCGGCGCTTGTTGACCCAACCGTTAATGGTGACCGTTTGGTCGATGAATGATGCATCAATGTTGCCGCAATAATCTGTGCGCATGGATCGGTAAACCTCAAAAACTAAGCGTAAAAACGCGCTAAAAAACAATGCGCGTATTATAAACTATTGAGTACAGATGCCTAGTGATTACGGTAAAAAGATTATTTATGTATGCTTTTACTCTCTTTTGGTAATAGTTAACCATTACCCAAAGACGCTCACATCTGCCGAAAATTCGCCGCATCTAATTCATGTTTTTTGAGTAATTTGTGTAAATCACTGCGATTTCTGCCTGCTAAAAACGCAGCTCGAGTTACATTGCCATCAGTCATATTCAATAATTTGCGTAAGTATGTATGCTCAAATGCATCGCGAGCATCACTCAAATTTGGCCAAGTAGAACGATTCGCCGACAACGCCTGCTCAACAAGGTGTTTTGGTATGATCGTCGTTTCAGCTAGAGCGACACATTGTTCAATCACATTGACTAATTGGCGTACATTTCCCGGCCAATTACTCGTCACTAATAATTGAATGGCATCATCTGAAAATGCGATGACATTGACCTGATGTTTAGCCGCACTTTGACGTAATAATTCTCGCGCTAACAGCGGTATATCATCAGATCTTTCTTGTAACGGAGGCAACGTAAAATTCACCACATTGAGTCGGTAATATAAATCTTCCCTAAATTGATGTTCATGCATCGCCTGTTGTAAATCTTTGTGAGTAGCGGATATTACTCTGACATCAATATTGACAGATTGGCTTGAGCCTACAGGACGAATTTGTTGCTCCTGAAGTGCACGTAATAATTTAACTTGCAAAGACATTGGCATATCGCCGATTTCATCCAAAAACAACGTACCACCGTCGGCCTCTTTAAATAAACCTGGTGAAGCAAGTACCGCTCCGGTGAACGCTCCTTTAGTGTGACCAAACAATTCGGATTCGAGTAAGTTTTCAGGGATTGCGCCGCAGTTAATTGCAATAAACGGCTGCTTCGCTCGAGGGCTGGCTGAATGAATCGCTTGCGCTAAGACTTCTTTTCCGGTGCCACTCGCCCCAGTAATTAACACACTCACATCGCGAAGGGCAATACGCCCGGCTTTATCTAACATGCTTAACATTTTATCATTGCGTGTAATGATATTTTTTGCCCAGTGACTTTCGTTTTCTAGCGGTTTTTGAGTTGCAATACTGCTTAGAATTTTTTGTAACTCTTGGTGATCAATCGGTTTGGTAATAAATCCATACATCCCTAATTTAGTTGCCGCAATCGCATCTTGGATGGTGCCATGTGCAGTTATTAAAATCACAGGCATTGTCGGAAATGACGCTTTAATTTGATCAAAAAGCATCATCCCATCAATATTTGGCATGCGTAAATCACTGATCACAACATCGACTGGAAATTGCTGCAACAATTGCAACGCTTTTGCCCCATCATCGGTACTGATGATTTGATAACCCTGTTGTTCCAATCGTATGGTCAACAAACGCAATAAAGCCTGGTCATCGTCGACCAATAAGATGCTCATATTATTGTCATTATTCAATATTCACTCCTTGTGAGGGTAATACCACTCGAAAACATACATCGGCATAATCCACATCAACTAATGACACATTGCCATTGAGTAATCTGGCACACTCATCCACTATCGATAATCCCAAGCCCGCGCCAATAACTTTATCATTACGCTGAGTATTGCCTCGTGAAAATGGCTGAAATAAATTAGCAACCGATTCTTGGGATAATGCAGGTCCATTATTTGCCACTTCGATGGCTACCTTTCCTTTTAATTCATAGATTTTAATGTAAATGGGATTTTGGTTCGTGCCATGGGCTAATGCATTTGACACTAAATTATCCAGCATCCGTCGAATTAACTCACTATCACTAAACGCTTTTATCTGAGTCAATTCAACAATGGGATGGATCCCTCCTTGATCCAACGCCAAACGGTTATCACGCAAACATTCTTCGACCACTAAAGCTAAATTAACCTGCTCGTAATGAGGTGAGATTTGTTGCAGTAACGTATTGTAATCAAGTAATCGCTCCACTAAAATATTTAACCGTTTAGCACTCGCACTAAGTAGCATGACGACTTCTCTTTGCTCCGGAGATAAGCGCCCTACCACCTCCTCCCCTAACAATGCACAGCCTTCGTTGACACTCGCTAACGGGGTTTTTAATTCATGCGCAGCATGACGTAACATCGCATTGCGTAAATCATCCAGCTTATGGTATTTTTTCTGTAATTTTTTAATATCCGCTTCAACGGATTGATACATTTCGGGCAATTGTTTATTTGGCTGTTTGAGGCTGTGAAATTTCGCTGAGTTTTCAACATTCTGAATTAATCCTGAAATATATTGCAAAGGACTAACAAACCAATGGTTAATAAGCATCATGAGTAGCGCTACCGCAATCAAAATAAACACAAAATATTTGGTTCTTTCATGATCGAGTAGCGACTCAGATTTATGATAATTACTACGATGTATCTCAAGTAACTCAATGATGTTGTTCACCAGCAAGTCATTTTGTTTGCTCAGCATCTTAGCCTGCTGTTCAATATACCGGGATTCTAGGACTATCGGATAACTTTGCAGATTCGTTAAGATAAGCCTGATTTGTTTACAGCTTTCCGAAAACAATAAGTCTAAACATAGAAAATCTAATTGGTAGAATAATTTGTCTAGATCACTATCAATTCTAGTATTCGATTTGGTATTAGTGGTATTAAAATGTTCGGACAGACGTATATTTAGTGCGGCAGTATCTTTGGTAAAGGCAAAGACAAGTAATAATTTTGATTGTACATTAAGCTGTTTTTTTACTAAATTTTGGTAATTGATTTCTCGCTGTTGTTTATCCACGACTAACACTCCCCAAATGCAGGAGCTAGTGATAAGCATCATAATGATCAGCATTTGATTCAACGTGAGTCGTGACAAGCTAATTAATCCCTTAAATAGTCTTGTAATCTAAGCATAAAAACAGCAATCACGCCAATTAATCACAATTAAAACGTATACACGTTTTCAACCTTAGTTAAGTTAACTTCCGAGTCTTCCACAAACTCCGCAGTAAAGTTAAAGTCAACCGCAAATAAGTCTTCTAATGGGAGTGGTTTGCTATACAAAAAACCTTGATAATAATCACAACCAAGCTCTGTCAAATAAGCTTGTTGAATTCGACTTTCTATCCCTTCAGCGCAAATCGTTAAGTTTAAGCTTTTGGCTAAATCAATGATCGTACTGGTGACTAAGCGACTTCTACTTGAATAATCAATTTCTTTGACAAATTGTTGGTCGATTTTTAAAGTGTCGATTTTTATTTGTGTCAAATAACTCAAACTTGAATACCCAGTACCAAAATCATCCAACGCAATCGAACAGCCTAAGTCACCAAATTTTTTCAAGCACTCATTCGAAGATTGAAAGCTTTCCAAATATGCAGATTCAGTGATTTCAAATTCTAACAATTTAGGATTAATACAATAATGATCGATTTCTTTTTTGACAAAATCATAGAGATCAGCAGCATGTAAATCGTGCGCTGAGAGGTTCAACGAGATCCGTAAATCTCGGTTTGTCAGCGTTTGGATAACTTGCATTTCTTTGCATACTTGGGTAATAACCCAACGCGAAATCACATGTACCTTACCACTATGTTCAGCTATTGGAATAAACTCTCCAGGAGAAATCATCCCCAGGGATGGATGCAACCACCGTATCAGTGCTTCAAAGCCCATTAATAAACCATCACGATTAATTTTGGCTTGGTAATATAATGTAAACTCTTGCTCTTCAATTGCCCTGGCGATGCTGTTAGTGATTAATAATTTACGTTTGTAGTCTTCAATCAAGTCACTGCTAAACATCGTATAAGTACCACGTCCATTCGTTTTAGATCGGTACATAGCCACATCGGCATTACCAACTAAATCCGTTAGGTCATAGTTAACATCGATAGCTTTGGCAATGCCAATACTTAAGCCCACTCTGAGTTCAACTCCTTTGATCATTATCGGTTGATCGACCGTTTGTAAAATGCGCTGACATATTACTGTTAATTCACTTTGCGTCGGTTCGGATTCAGGCACAATTAAAAACTCATCGCCACCTAAACGTGATACTAAGTCGCCATCGCGCATCAAATCGTTCACTCGTTTAGCCACTTCAACTAACACATGATCGCCCGCTTCATGTCCTAAAGAGTCGTTAATGCTTTTAAATCCATCCAAATCAAAAAACAACAAGGCGACGTCATGATTATTGCGGCGTGCTTCGGCTAACTTATAGCGCAGTGTATCCATAATAAATTGGCGATTAGGGAGTCCAGTTAAGGCATCATAGTTTGCCAGTTTAGTCATCGTTTCTTGCTGTGCTTCTAATGTCTTGGTGTGTGATTTGTTTTTTTCTAGTTCAAGATTGATTGTGTCGAGCATGCTGTTGATATTTTTACCTAACAGCACAACTTCATTATTGCCCGCCGCACTAAACCTCAACGAATAATTTTTTGCCGAATCAATTTGCTTTGTAAAAGAGGAGAGCCTAGATAATGGTTGGAGTAGTCGGTTTAATAACAAAATAGCAATGGTCATGACTACTGCAGTAGCAATCAATATGGTCGATAAGGTTTGTGATAGCAAGCTCAATTTACTCGCTGATAAAGGACCTTGAAGATCAACCACCACTTGTATATAGCCAAGAGCAAAGGGAGATTCGCCGATCCTTTTTGTTGCAAACATAAACCCATCAGCAATCTTAATACCATCATCCGTGAGGGGCATATCGATTTTATCGATTTTGTTTAGTCGTAAAATATCTTGTTTACCAGCGGGTCCTACGTAACTTTGTATTATGGTAGTATCAATACCGAATACTTTCGCTTCGAATACACTTTTATAAGCATCTAAATTCATTAATGTATCTTTGATACTAATCTGTTTGGCTTTTTCAGATTGGGTTGATGTAAGGATAGGTAATAATTCTTGGGAAAAATTTTGGCTTAAACCAGACAAATTATCCTCAACCACATCGGAATATAATTTTTCATACTCGATTAACACAAATCCCATTACCACTGCGGTCAAGCTCACAACCAACAACAAGATAATTGTCACCACTGATGATTTAACGCTAGAAAACATGCATACCGTCCATGAATGCAAATACAATTACATACTTAACGGCAGCAAATTGAATTTATTAACTTTTGGTTACAAAATCCCCTTTTCAAAAAATAAATGCAATTGAGATTGATTCTCATTTAGATTAATGTTTAAATTGCTCCATATTGACTTTATTATTCTATATTAATTGTTCTTCATAAGGATAAAAATGAAACGTACTCCCCTAGCCATTGCTATTTCTACTATTTGTTCATTCACTCTAGGGCATGCCAATGCTGCTCTTAGCTATACGCAGCAAAGTAATGACACAATTGAGCAAATTTCTATCATTGGCTCAAAAGCGGCAATTAATTCGACACCGGGTTCAGGCAGTTATATTGATCAGGACACATTAAATAATTACGCCATTACTGATATCAATCGCATCTTAGCCAAAGCGCCAGGTGTGTATTTTGTAGAAGAAGACGGGTATGGCTTGCGACCTAATATTGGCATGCGCGGAAACTCAGCAGACCGTTCAGAAAAAATCACCGTACTTGAAGATGGTGTATTAGCAGCTCCGGCTCCCTATGCCTCCCCTGCTGCATATTATTTTCCAACGATTGGACGCATGAGTGCCATTGAAATTTTAAAAGGGTCTTCAAGTGTCAAATATGGCCCGCGCACTTCTGGGGGTGTCATTAATTTACTATCCACAGCAACACCTGATGCCCCGCTAGCGGGTAAGTTCGATGTTGCCTTAGGCAGTGATGCTTACCGTAAAGTACATGCCGTTGTCGGCGGTCGGAATGATTCTAGTGGTGCAATGGCTGAAGTATTTCATTATGGCGCTGATGGCTTTAAAGATCTAAATTCCGGTCAAGATACTGGATTTGAAAAAACCGATGCAATGGTTAAATTGGATACTTACTTAGGTTCCGAGCAGCAACACCATTTAGAATTCAAAGCCAAGTACTCTGAAGAAAACTCCGACGAAACGTATTTAGGTTTATTAGACGAGGACTACGCTGAAAATCCATATCAACGTTACAGTGCGTCGCAACTTGATGAAATGACAACTGACCACACCCATCTATCAGTGCATTATGATTACATCATTTCAGCTAACAGTGACGTAAGTATTATTGCGTATAGCAATGACTTCGCCCGTAATTGGTACAAAACGAGTAAGGTTGGTGGCTTTAGTTTGGGCAGTGGTGCCGAATCCATTGCAGCACAAATAGATAATGGCACTTACATTAACAGCGAGCTACCGGAAGTACAAATTAAAGCAAATAACCGAAGTTACAGCGCCCAAGGGATCCAGGGTGAACTCGCTTATCGCACTGGCGATCATGATATACGTTTTGGGCTACGCTTGCATCAAGATGACATGGACCGCTATCAATGGGTCGATAAATTCACTCTCAATACCGACCAAACCATGTTACTTAGTAGTAAAGGCATTCCTGGTACTGATTCCAATCGCATTGATAGCGCTAACGCAACGAGCTTGTTTATCCATGACACATGGGAAATAGCCGATCTGACATTCAAAGGTGGATTACGCTATGAAGATGTCGAGTTAACCAGAGAGGAATGGGGTACGGCGGATCCACAGCGCAGTTCAGCGCCAATGGTTCGCAGTAATACTGTAGATGCGTTATTACCAGCGCTAGGCTTAACGTACCAATTAAATGATGATTGGGTTGTTCTAGCAGGTGTGCAACGGTCATTTGCTCCCCCGGCACCGGGTAATCAAAATGCTGAAATTGAAGATGGTTGGAATGCTGAATCTGGTGTGCGTTTTAATGACAAAGATTTACAGATTGAAGCTATTGCGTTTTCTACTCGTTTAGACAACTTACACGGTAACTGTACCGCAAGCCAAGGCTGTGATGATTCTTTAATTGGCAATCAATATAATGCCGGTAAAGTTAGCATAGATGGAATTGAACTCAGTTTACAACAGGCATGGCAAGTTGGCGCAGTACAAATCCCATTGAATATTAATTACACTTATTCAAACGCCACTTTTGATGAAAGTTTTGAGTCAGATTTAGAATCATGGGGTTCAGTATCTCGAGGGGACGACTTGCCTTATCTGCCACAAACAGTGATACAAGTTGAATCAGGTGTCAAAGGGTATAACTGGCAGGTGCTTGCTTCAGTGCAAATGCTAGACGAAATGCGCACTCAAGCAGGCAGTGGCGTTATCGACTCGAGCAATGGTATTGCTCGTCGCACCGTGGTCAATCTATCGGCACAATATAGTATTGATAATACGCAGCAGATATATGCCGTCATGGATAATGTATTAGATAAAACTTACATTGCTACTCGCCAGCATGGTGCAATCCAAACAGGTAAACCTCGTACCATTCAAATCGGCTACCGCGTTAACTTTTAAGTTAGCGCCGTTAGCTTAAAAATAAATAACATGCTCTAATTCAAGTCGGATACCCACAGTGGTGCCGACTTGATAGTCATGGTGACTAGGTAATAAACACAAGACATCTTGGCCGCTATCAGCATGTCTAAACGTATACAATATATGCGCACCACGAAATGCTCGACCAATCACAGTCACTTGATATGGGCTGGTCGGCTCAACAACAAAATCATCAGGGCGTACCAACAATAATGCTTGCTTTTCATATTCTGCAAGAGCGGGTTCTTCATGGACAGCAAACTCGCCCAACGCAGTTTGAATCACACCATGAGTGTTGGGTGCAACGACCACTCGCCCTTGGATAAAACGCCCTTCTCCGACAAAATTAGCGACAAAATACGTTTGCGGTTCGTGATATAAATCGTAAGCACTGGCGTATTGTTCAATATGACCGTCATTCATCACGGCGATTTTATCCGCGATGGTAAACGCTTCGGTTTGGTCATGTGTAATCAATAACGCAGTGACGCCCTCATATTTAAGTAGCGTTTTGATGTCCAGCGCTAACGATTCTCGTAACGAAGGATCAAGTGCAGAAAATGGCTCATCAAGTAACAATATTTCTGGGCGAGGCGCTAATGCACGAGCGATCGCGACACGTTGCTGTTGTCCACCTGATAACTGGTGAGGGTATTGGTCAGCATATTCGGTTAATTGGGTTAAATCCAATAACTCAGTCAACCGAGCTTGTTGCTGTTGTGTTGTTTGCTGATGTAAACCAAACACAATATTTTGACCGACCGTTAAATGCGGAAATAAAGCAAAATCTTGAAATACCACGCCTACTTTTCGCTGCGTCACATCAATATGTTGCTGCGAGCTACTGACGGTTTCGCCTTTAATTCGGATTGTCCCAGCCACGAGCGGAATAAACCCTGCTATTGCACGTAACAAAGTGGTTTTGCCACAACCAGAAGGACCTAATAAGCAGCCAATATCACCACTCGCCAAAGACAATGATACATCATGGATAATTTGTTTTTCACCCAATGCAATTTGAATATTCTCTAATTTCAACATAATACTTGGCTCATTTATTTAAACAGGGGTCAGTCACAAGCAATTAATTTTGCTGCATCGCTCGGGTTAACATGATAACCGGTATAATACCGATAATAACGATGGTGACGGATGGCATCGCCGCGGCAATCAATCGTTCATCAGCCGCGTACTCAAATGCTTTAACAGCAAGTGTATTAAAATTAAACGGACGTAAAATTAACGTTGCAGGTAGTTCTTTTAACACATCAACAAACACTAAAATACTCGCTGCTAGAAGACTCTTGCGCAGTAACGGGAAATGGATACGACGCATTAAACTCAATCGCCCTCGTCCTAGGGTTAATACCGCATCATCAATATTTGGCTTGATCCGCTCTAACCCTGTTTGGGTGTTATGCATAGCAACACTTAAAAATCGAACACAATATGCAAAAAACAACGCAACAAACGTCCCCGAAAATACTAAACCAATGTATTCGCCAAACCATTGATACCATACGTAGTTGAGCTGCTCATCAAGCCACCCGAACGGTTGCAATATACCAATTGCTAGAACAGTACCGGGGATTGCGTAGCCTAACGCAGCGAACTGGGTCAAATATCCGACGGACTTGGTTTTAGCAAAACGCTGCGCATAAGACAGACATAGAGCGATTAACACAATCAAAATACTACTAAACAAGGCTAACGAAAAGCTGTTCACCAATAGTGTCCAGTACTCAGTGACGTCAATGTGTTCTAAGGTACTCAATGCCCACACACATAATTGTGTGACGGGGACTATAAAGGCCAGTAACAACACGCTCAAACAATACGCACTTAATGCGTAATGACTAATTGAAGACTGTACCGAGAGAGATTTAGTAGTTCGAGCACGGGCACTGGTGTCTTTATTCACTGGAAGATCTTGGGTCTGATAAAATCGCATATTACGACGGCTATGTTTTTCTAAACCTAGGACCACTAATACAAATAATGCCAAACCGCCAGCAAGTTGACTAGCCAATTGCATTTCGCCCATGCCAAACCAGGTTCGAAATATCCCCGTAGTAAACGTGGAGATGCCAAAAAATGCTACAGTACCATAATCAGCTAAAGCTTCCATCATAGCTAGTGCAACGCCCGTTAACACTGCAGGTCGGGCGATGGGTAATGCGATTTTAAGAAAATAAGCCGAACGTGTAATACCTAATGTCGCTGCGACTTCTTGATATTGTTGTTGTTGCCCAGAAAAGGCAGTTTTTGCAAGCATGAAGACATAGGGATACAACACTAGTGACATAAAGGCAATTGCACCGATTAATGAACGACTGTCAAACCATCCCAGGTCATCAAATAATCCCGTATACGTATATGCCATAATGTATGCGGGCATGGCTAAAGGTAACAATAACGCCCATTGGAACCAACTACGTCCCCAAAATTCATATTGTGTTACGCACCAAGCTAAGCTGACACCTAACACCCCACTACCTATACCTACACCAAGCGCTAACAGTAAACTGTTGCCAATATACAAGCTTAAATTGGTATCAATCAAATGTGTCCACAAAGGCAGTGAAATATCAGTAAAGCTCCATAAGATCGCAATGATTGGTACGCCAAGCAGCGCGCATAAACATAACGCACTGACAAACCACGTATCACGCAGTACAGCAATCATCGAAGTAACGAAAGAGCGACCTAACGAGGTAAACACAGCGGTTATTGCCAACCGGCTTTATCCATGATCTGTAAGGCTTTCGCATTGAGCTCGCCCACTTCGTTTAATTCTACACTTTCAGCTTTAAATGTGCCCATAGCTTGTAGCGTACCGGACCATTCAATTGCTGGGTCAACCGGATATTCATGGTTGGTTTTTGCATACCAATCTTGTGCCTCTCGACCAAGCATAAACGCAATTAACTGGTTAGCTATCTCGGTATTTTTGGCATATTTAGCGACAGCTATCCCAGATATATTTAGGTGCACACCGCGGTCAGATTGGTTCGGCCAGACCACTTTGACTTGATTTGCGATAGCTACTGAATCAGCATCGGCATTGCGCATCGCCGCTAAATAATAAGTATTTGCCAGAGCGATATCACAGACTCCTGCGACGATTGCTTTAATCTGGTCACGATCACCGCCTTTAGGGCGACGCGCAAAATTATTAACTAGGCCTTTAGCCCAAGCTAACGTTGCGGCCTCACCTTGTTGCATCAGCATAGCTGCAACCATCGATTGATTATAAATATTGGTTGAAGAACGCACGCACACACGGCCTTTATATTCAGGCTTGACGAGATCTTCATAGCGCGTTATTTCACCTTCCGCAATATTGCTGGGATTGACAATAATAGGACGATTACGCGTGGTGAGAGCGACCCAATGTTGTTGTGGATCTTGTAACGTCGCAAACGCAGGTAATGTGGCGGTAATAGGCTGGGTTAATCCTTGCGATTTAGCTCGAGCTAATCGTCCGACGTCAGTCGTGATAATAATATCGACAGGAGAAAACTGCCCTTCACTCTTCGCTCGGGCTAATAACGCATCCGCTTTTCCAGTAACAAGGTTGATTGTGACATTGTGTTGCGATGCAAATTGATCTAATAACGGCTTGATCAAGGCTTCATTTCGCGCTGAATAGATATTAAGGGACTCAGGGTTCGCAGCAGTTGGATTGGCGCTAGCATATGTCGTGACAGTAGGCATACACAACATACTAGCCATAAGGCCTAATACAATTTTTCTCACTAGTTTATTCCTTAAATAATCAACTACTCGGATAATAATGCTATTGAGAATAATTCTCAATAGCATATAGGTATTATTTGTCTATTTTTTTTATTAATTTACGTTTTGATGCTCACATAACACGTATCTTTAACCCGTTTATATACGTGTTTGATTAAACTTCAGATTACCTATCTTAAGTTTTGATTTACACAAAACTATGCTAGATTATTCGCCAATAACGATTTTTATTCATGAAAAAAACAATATGAGCGATAAATTAGTATACAGCACCGAAACAGGCCGCATTACACAAGATAACACACCACCAAAATCTTTCACCGGTGATGGGATTGTGCGACTGCGCAGAGAAACCAAAGGGCGTAAAGGGAAAGGCATGTCAATCGTAGATGGCATCAACCCCCTAGAACACGATTTGGCCAAACTCTGCAAACAATTAAAAAAACAATGTGGCTGCGGTGGTTCAGTAAAAAACAACACCATTGAAATCCAAGGCGATGTGCGCGATAAACTCAATACGTTGTTAACCGCGCAAGGCTTTACCGTGAAATTAGCCGGCGGGTAATTCTTTGAATTTTTGATATGTTCAACACAGTGCCTTCAGCAAGTAAATAATAGGAATATCTGAACATCATGCACAATTTAAGTACCAGCGACTTACACATTCTGTTGATTGAGCCATCCGATACCCAACAAAAAATCATCAAAAACATGCTCTTGGACCAAGCCATTACTAACGTCACTTGCGTACACGATCTCGCAACCGCAAAAGCCGAGATCATAACAAGTTCGCCGGATTTGATTATCTCTGCTATGCATTTCAGCGATGGGGTCAGTATCGACTTATTAACGTTGTTGAAAAGCCATCCAGATACAGCTGATATCTCATTCATGCTCGTATCTAGTGAAGACCGATTAGAAAAACTTGAAGCATTTAAACAAGCCGGCGTGGTCGCGATATTACCAAAGCCTTTTGCATTGATTCATTTAAAACGCGCCTTAAATGCCAGCTTGCAAATGATTAATAGCGAAGAAGTTGAACTCTCTTCGTATGACATCGTTGATGTACGTGTATTAGTAGTGGATGACTCATTGATGGCACGTAAGCATATTGTTCGAGTGTTACAAGGCATGGGCTTAAAAAAAATCGAAGAAGCTGAAAATGGCTCACAAGCGTTAACTCTCGTCAAAGACCAAGAGTTTGATTTAATTGTCACTGACTATAATATGCCTGAAATGGACGGTAGAGAATTATCAGAATTTATTCGCTACAATCCCTCAACAGCCCATATCCCCATTATCATGGTGACATCCGAGTCAATTAATTCCCCCCATATGGCAAATATTCAACAAACAGGTGTCAATGCCTTATGTGATAAACCGTTTGAGCCCGAAGAAGTCAAACGTATGTTAATCGCTTTATTAGCAGATTAAAATCACTGATAAGACCATGTTCTGATTGACTTTTAAGGTCGTGAGTTTTAAAGTCGAGTTTGTTTACTACTAAACCTCCATTAGGAGGTTTTTTTATGTTTTAGGGACACCAATGGCCAGCGCTCCACTTTCATCCGTTCGCGAAGCAATCAGCGAATTAGATGTAAAATTATTAGAATTACTAGCACAACGTCAGCAACTTACTAATGAAGTTGCACGGACTAAGATCCAGAATCAAATTGACGTTCGAGATCCGCAGCGCGAAGAACAATTATTGGTGCGTTTAATCCAAGAAGGGCAAAAGCTCGGGCTAAATGCGCATTACATTACTAAACTCTTTCATGTGGTGATTGAAGATTCAGTCTTAAACCAACAAGCTATGTTATCTGCTCAAGCTAATCCAAATAATGTATCACCATTAAATCGTGTTGCATTTTTAGGTGATAAAGGCTCATATAGCTATTTGGCAACCCAAAAATATTTTTCTCGTCGTGACGGTGAGTTACACGAGATCGGCTGTGATAGTTTTGCGCAAATCATCCAAAAAGTAGAATCCAATCAAGCCGATTACGCGGTGTTACCTATCGAAAATACGTCGTCTGGCAGTATTAATGAAGTCTACGACCAACTACAGCATACTCGTTTGAGTATTATTGGCGAACTAACGCATCCGATTAAACATGCGCTGTTAGTGGCCCAAAGTGATACCAACAGCACCGATATTAGCAAAATCAAAGTATTGTACGCACACCCACAAGTGTTTTCCCAGTGCTCGCATTTTTTAGCGAACCTGACCGATATAGAAGTTAAACCTGCGGATAGTACTTCTGCAGCAATGCTCATAGTAAATGAGCTAAAACGTGATGATGTTGCTGCGATTGGTAGTGAAGCAGGTGGTAAATTGTATGGCTTGCATGCCATTGAATCAAACCTAGCTAACCAAAAAGAAAACCACAGTCGTTTTATCGTCGTTGCCCAAAATCCGGTTGATGTACCGCTACAAATTCCAGCCAAGACAACTCTAGTAATGGCTACAACACAGACCCCTGGTGCCTTGGTAAACGCGTTATTAGTACTAAAAGATAACGGTATTAATATGACTAAGCTTGAGTCGCGTCCAATCAACGGTAACCCTTGGGAAGAGATGTTTTATCTGGATGTCGAAGGTAATTTACAAGATGGTAAAATGCAAGAAACAGTTAAACAGCTCACTGCTGTGACACGTTTTTGTAAAGTGTTAGGTTGTTACCCTTCAGAAGAAATCAAGCCGACTGCCGTATCTGCAGTACAAGCGTTGAACGATATCAAGTAACCTGACAAAAAAAGCCCTTGTTTTTACACAAGGGCATAATTATTTTTTACGCAACATCCTATCATCATCAGCTTTTAACAATAGCTGCTTACTATCCACTAAACAAGTTTTTGCATAATCACCAAACCATTTACTTATTTGCGTAAATTGTTCAATAAACTGTGCTTTGTCATTCGTTTCAAATAAGTGAATCGCCTCATCAAACCGAGTCCGAAAACGTTTTAATAATGCCAGGTTCTCTGAATTATTAAAGATTATATCGGCGTACAGATTAGGATCTTGAGCGAATAATCGCCCTACCATAGCTAGTTCGAGACGATAAATAGGTGAACTGTGGGCAATCAATGAACTTAAGTCTGGGTCTTCTGCATGCAAGTGAGCACCATAAACAAAACTGGTAAAATGCCGCATCACTTGGATATATGCCATATCGGCATCATGCTCTGAAGCTTTAGACACTGTTAACTGAGCGCCCCATGTAATCATCTGTTCTAAAAACCACTGATACTGCTCATTTTGGCGGCCATGACAAATAATTACAACTTGCTTTACCATCCCCGGCGCATCAGGTCCAAACATAGGATGCAAACCTACGACAGGCCCCTTATGGACCGCTAACATTGCATCAAGTGGAGCTTGCTTAATACTGGTTACATCCGCTAAAACACAATCATCATCAAGATAATCGAGGGTATTAATAATATCGATTGTCTGCTTAATCGGCACCGCGACAATACATAATTTTACGCCAGCTAATAGGGTCTTGGCTTGCGGCCATTCAATTTGATCAATAACAATCACATCATAATGACTGCGCTCAAATAAACTCACAATCAACTTACCTAGCGCACCACGTCCACCAATTACAGCAACCTTTGTGCCCGGCAATGTCGCACAGCGATATTGTACATTTTGCGTTAAATACGATTCGCGCATAATCCGACGCAGTAAGTCTTCAACTAAATCAGGCGGTACACCTTGCTCTTGGGCTTGCGCCCGACGAGAAGCAATTAATTGCGCCTCTCGTTCTGGAACATAGGTTGGCATTCCCGTTTGGGATTTAATATTCCCTACTTGCGTAGTAACGGCCGCACGTTTAGCTAATAAGTCAACAAGCTGTTGATCCAGCTCGTCAATTTGCCCGCGCAGCGTCTCTAATTGTGTTTGCGGATCAGTCATAGTAGATTAATTTTGCTCACGTTTTTTAAGACGCATAGGGAGCACAGTAATTAATTTATCACGCATTTGATTGATCAACTGTGCTGTTGCATCCCAGTTAATACATCCATCGGTAATAGATACACCGTATTCAAGCTCAGCTGGTGTCTTACCGTTACTCGATTGATTACCCGCATTGAGGTGACTTTCAAGCATGATGCCAATGATTGATTGGTTACCCTCTAGGATTTGATTCACGACATTTTGTGCCACGAGTGTCTGACGACGGTAATCTTTAGATGAGTTAGCATGCGAACAATCGACAACTAAACTTGCTGGTAACTTGGCTTTTTCTAGTTCGGCTTCACAATCAGCAATACAAACAGAATCATAGTTAGGGTTCTTACCGCCACGTAAAATGATATGACCATCTGGGTTGCCTTGAGTTTTGATAATACTCACTTGGCCTTGTTTATTTATGCCCATAAAGCTATGACCTGACGCTGCTGATTGTAAAGCATTAATCGCAATACCTAATGAACCATCCGTGCCATTTTTAAAGCCCACAGGCATGGATAAGCCACTTGCCATCTCACGGTGAGTTTGTGATTCAGACGTACGGGCTCCAATGGCAGACCAAGAAAACAACTCTGCTAAGTACTGTGGTGAAATAGGATCGAGAGCTTCAGTCGCGACGGGTATTTCTAATTCGGCTAACCAGATTAATAATTCACGCGCTTTCGCTAAGCCGGTTTCGATATCAAAAGTATCGTTGATGTTTGGATCATTGATTAATCCTTTCCACCCGGTAGTGGTTCGCGGTTTTTCGAAATATACACGCATCACAATATATAAGGTGTCTTTGCATGATTCATGTAATTCTTTCAGTTTTAGGGCGTATTCTTTAGCCGCTTCAATATCGTGAATAGAACATGGGCCACAGACCACAAGTAAACGGTGATCCTTGCCATGCACAATATCTGAAATAATTTGACGAGATTGGCGAATAACTTCTAATGATGCATCACTGACAGGTAATTTTTCAGCTAATGCTTGTGGGGTAATCAGGACTTCTTCTGAAGACACGTGGAGATTGTCGGTTACTTGATTTGACATGAATTGTATTTCTCATAGTAAAACTTATATATACAGCTTAAAAACTGCAACGTGTGCGAGGGTACGCCGCTAATGTGTCATTTATTGTTATTGGTGATGGCGCGAGATGATGTAAAGTTAACTATACACTAAAATAGCTACACACTGCATGACTATTGACTTTTTAACAATTTTTAAAGCTCGATGCAAGTCTTAATCTACAATAGTACGGATATCCAACAATAAGTACAAAAAAACCCGCTACAAGAGCGGGTTTTTAAAAATAAGTTAGTGAGTAACGCAAAAATTAAAATTAATTAAGCTTTTCTCTGATACGTGCAGATTTACCTGAACGCTCACGTAGATAATACAATTTCGCACGACGAACTGCACCACGACGTTTCACTTCAATTGAAGAGATTTGCGGTGAGTGAGTCTGGAATACACGTTCCACACCTTCGCCAGAAGAAATTTTACGTACGGTAAAAGCTGAGTGTAGGCCACGGTTACGCTTGGCGATTACAACACCTTCGTAAGCCTGAAGACGTTCTTTTTCGCCTTCTTTAACACGGACTTTAACCACTACTGTGTCACCAGGACCAAATGCTGGGACGTCAGTTTTAAGCTGTTCTTGCTCAATTTTTTTGATGATGTCTTGATTTACTTTCTTCATCATATCCTCATTATGTAGTTAACTGTCATTTCGCTGCAGATCAGATTGCTTATCTTGATAAGACTTTAATAACTGACGCTGCTCCTCAGTCAGAGCTAGCAAATTTAATAAATCAGGGCGCCGTTGCCAGGTTCTACCTAGCGACTGTTCTAATCGCCACTGCCTAATTTTTTCGTGATTACCACTTAACAACACTGCAGGCACTTGTTGGCCATCTAACAATTCTGGTCTAGTGTAATGAGGACAATCGAGCAATCCGTCAACAAAAGAATCTTGTTGTGCAGATTGAACATGACCTAATACGCCAGGCACCAACCTTGTGATAGCATCCATCATTAGCATCGCTGGGATTTCTCCCCCGCTTAACACAAAATCTCCGACCGACCATTCTGCATCGACTAACGAATGAATCACTCGTTCATCAATACCTTCATAGCGACCAGCCACTAATATTAAGTGACCTGCTTGCGTTAAACTCGCCACACCTTGATGGTCTAACTTGCGCCCTTGTGGGGATAAGTACACCACGGTATGTATATCATCAGCGCCAGCTTTCGCGGCGTTGATTGCATCTGTTAGAGGTTGCACCATCATCAACATCCCTGGACCACCGCCATAAGGTCGGTCATCCACAGTGCGATGTTTATCGTGGGTATAATCACGAGGATTAAAGAAGTCAACTTCTACTAATCCAGATTTAACCGCACGTCCCATCACACCTTCAGCCAGGCATCCTGCAAACATGTCAGGAAACAAGGTTACGATGCTAAATCGCTGTGTCATTAGAATGCTGGATCCCAATCCACAGTGATGGTTGCTGAGGTTTTATCGATATTTTTGACCACTTGATCAAATAAAATCGGTAACATCCTCTCCTTTTGCCCAAAGGCATCATTGGTATTGGCTTTGATTAACATGACATCATTTGCACCAGTGGCAAAAATCTCTTTAATCTTACCTAGCGAGTAGCCCTTATCGGTAACTACTTGCATTCCAACGAGATCACGCCAATAAAATTCATCATCGCTCAGTTCAGGTAATTGAGCTGCCTCAATTGAAATATCCAAGTTTTTGATGCGTTCAGCATCGTCTCGGCTATCTATCCCAGTTAACTTTGCAACCAATGTTTTACTGTGTGTTCGCCATTCGGCAACCTGATAAGTTCTATCTGTACCGATAATCCACGGTACATAACCAAAAATACCAGCTTTTTCATCAGTATAGCTGTTGATCTTGACCCAACCTTTAACACCATAAGGTGCACCAATCGTTCCAATAATCATTGTCTCAGATGCTTGACTCATCTATACCTCTTTAATTCAGTTGCGAAATCTAGTGATTAAGCCGCTGTTTTGTTAGCTTCTTTTACCAAGCTAGCTACACGGTCAGACATAGAAGCGCCTACGCTTGTCCAATATGCAACACGCTCTAGGTCTAAGCGTAAACGCTCTGCTTGACCTTGTGCAGTTGGATTGAAGAAACCTAAGTTTTCAATGAACTTACCGTTGCGTGCACGACGACTGTCTGCAACAACTACTTGATAAAAAGGACGCTTTTTCGCGCCACCACGCTGTAAACGAATAGTAACCATATATGCCTCTAAACTCGTTGTAGCGTTACCTATTAACTTATTTATCCTTGTTATATGAATATTATATTATCTACAACACTCATTTTTCAAGGACGCCGAATTATACGCTTACTGGGGTAAAAAGCAAGGTATTATCAGGGGTTATTTGCGCTTTTTGAACATATTGGCAAGACCACCAGTACCACCTGTACTTGAACCACCACCTAAACCAGGTGGTAATCCACCAGGCATGCCACCAGGGCCACCTATTCCCGGTGGCATACCGCCGCCAGGAGGCATCATGCCTTTCATTTTGTTCATCATTTTACCCATGCCGCCACCGGTCATTTTCTTCATCATTTTTTGCATTTGGGTAAATTGTTTTAATAAGCGGTTCACATCTTGAATTTGTGTACCAGAACCAGCTGCAATACGTTTTTTACGTGAACCTTTGATTAACTCTGGGCGTTCACGCTCTTTAAATGTCATCGAATTAATGATGGCTTCAAATTGATTAAACTGCTTATCGTTGGCTTTTTCTTTGATCTGTGCGGACATATTGCCCATGCCAGGCATTTTGTCCATTAACGACATCATCCCGCCCATATCACGCATTTGTTCTAACTGCTCTTTGAAATCTTGTAAGTCAAAGCCTTTGCCCTTTTGCACTTTCTTGGCAAGCTTTTCTGCTTTGGTTTTATCAACCTTACGCTCAACTTCTTCAATTAAACTTAAGACATCTCCCATACCAAGAATACGTGATGCCATTCGCTCAGGATGGAATGGTTCTAAGGCATCGAGCTTTTCACCCATACCAATAAATTTAATTGGTTTTCCGGTAATATGACGTACCGATAACGCTGCACCACCTCGCGCATCACCATCGGCTTTGGTTAAGATCACACCGGTTAACGGTAACGCTTCATCAAACGCCTTGGCGGTATTGGCGGCATCTTGCCCCGTCATAGCATCAACCACAAACAAGGTTTCAACGGGTTTAACCGCTGCATGTAATGCCTTGATTTCGCCCATCATCTCGCCGTCAATGTGCAAACGACCGGCAGTATCGACAATCAATACATCAACAAATTGCTTTTTCGCATGCGCAATCGCAGCATTCACAATATCAATGGGTTTTTCCATAATATTCGATGGAAAAAACTCCACACCAACATCATTAGCGAGTGTTTTAAGCTGCTCAATCGCTGCAGGGCGATAAACATCCGCGCTAACGACGAGGACTTTTTTCTTTTCACGCTCGGTGAGTAATTTCGCAAGTTTACCGACGGTGGTCGTTTTACCGGCACCTTGTAAACCTGCCATCATCACTACAGCAGGTGGTTGCGCTGCAAGGTTTAACGATTCATTAGCAGTGCCCATGACAGATTCAAGTTCTGACTGGACGACTTTGATAAACATCTGGCCAGGCTGAAGACTTTTGCTAACTTCAGTCCCTAATGCACGTTCTTTTACCTGATTGACAAAGGCTTTGACCACTGGCAATGCAACATCCGCCTCAAGCAACGCCATGCGCACTTCACGTAATGTATCTTTGATATTATCTTCGGTTAAACGCCCTTTTCCACTGATATTCTTTAAGGTAGAAGAGAGGCGATCCGTTAAGCTTTCAAACATCGTTGTCAATCCCTATAATTTACTCTATGTCACAATAAACTCGATTATACTGTTTTACGTCACAGCGTGTTAGGGGTATATTAACAAATATCATTATTTAATAACATCATGTCGAGCTAACCTTTTGCGAGTTAGTCAAAATATTTAGGGAGTGTCATGATCGTCGTTATTGAAATTATCGCTATGATTGCTTATGCCATTGCATCTGGGCTGTTGTCGCGACGCTTTATATCGATTCAAGGTCAACAGCACACATGGGCGGATCGAATTGCTCACTCTTGGCTGCCGGTTGTAATGGGTATCGGCGCAATTGCGGCGCATGGATTTTTACTTTTGACCTTATTTACGCAATCTGGCAATCCTGATTTGAGCATGGTCAATGTGGCATCATTGCTATCATGGTTGATGGTTGTCACGTTATTGCTCACCAGCATTTTCATGCGCTACACTATTTTAGTGCCGGTTAGTTTCGCATTCGCTGCGGTATGTGTATCGTTAATGTTGATTAATCCATCATCTTACACATTAACAGATTACCAAGCTGCACCAATGGTTATCCATATTATGCTATCACTTTCAGCTTATGGATGTGTTGTGGTGGCATTATTATATGCGTTACAAATGCGCTATATTCATAAACAGCTCAAACACAATCCTTTATTATTAACCCAACAATCCCTACCACCGCTACTTGGTGTGGAAGCTTGGGTATTGAAGTTAGTCCTATTGGGCAGTATTTTACTCGCTCTCGCTTTAGTAAGTGGTTTTATAACGATCGATACGATGCTCTCACACCAACATGCACACAAAACAGTGTTGAGTATCATTGCGCTTGCTGTATTTGTCAGTCTCCTGGTCATCCATGCTAAGTGGGGTTTATCTACTACGATGATCTTAACATTGACGAGTATCGGTGTGATTATACTGACGATTGGCTACTTTGGCACCCGCATCGTGCGTGAATTGATCTTAATATAACCTTGCATCCTATGTGCAATTCGCTATCATCCGAACATTATCCGTTCGAACTTAGTTGATTCGAATTTATTTTTGTACATACAGGAAACTTCTTTTTGGACGCTATCTCTACTACCACCTTGTTTATTATTCTGGGTGTGTTGATACTTTGCTCTGCTTATTTTTCTAGTTCTGAAACCGGCATGATGTCGCTTAACCGATATCGTCTAAAACATCTAAACAATGAAGGAAATCGCACGGCACGGCGTGTGCAAAAAATGCTCGACCGCCCAGACCGACTGATTGGTCTTATATTGATTGGTAACAATCTAGTAAATATCGGCGCGTCAGCCATCGCAACAGTCATCGGCTTACGTTTATATGGCGATGTTGGTATTGCCATTGCTACTTTTGCCTTAACTTTTATCATTTTAGTGTTTGCAGAAGTCACTCCTAAAACGATTGCAGCTCTATACCCTGAAAAAATCGCCTTTCCGAGTTCTTATCTACTTAAACCTCTAGGCGTAGTGCTGTATCCATTTGTCATTTTTGTTAACGGCATCACCAATATCCTTTTAGCCTTGTTTAAAATCAGTCCAACCAATAATCAAGGCGATGAATTAAGCCCTGAAGAATTACGTACCGTGGTGTATGAAGCAGGTTCATTGATCCCCAAAGAACACCAAGATATGTTGGTCAGTATATTAGAATTAGAAAATATGACCGCCGAAGATATCATGATCCCGCGCAATGAAATCGTTGCGATTGATATCAACCAAGAATGGAAAGATATTCAACGCCTTCTAGTCAATTCTCAACATACTCGCGTACTATTGTATCGTGACTCAATTGACGACGCGGTTGGCTTTGTACACGTCAGAGATGCACTGCGTTTGTTATCTAAAGATGAGTTTTCTAAAGCGAGCTTATTACGCGCAGTACGTGAAATTTTTTACTCGCCCGATTCGACATCGTTACATGTATTGATGTATCAGTTCCAAAAAGCCCGAGAACGCATTGGTTTAGTGGTTGATGAATATGGTGATATACAAGGATTAGTGACGTTAGAAGATATCTTAGAAGAAATCATCGGTGATTTCACTACTAACATGATCCCCGACCATCACAAATCAACGAATGCGCAGCAAGATGGGAGTGTTTTGGTTGATGGTAGTACCAATATTCGCGATTTAAACAAAGAAATGAATTGGTCGTTTCCGATTGAAGGTCCCAAAACATTAAACGGATTAATTTTAGAAGAGTTACAAGATATCCCAGAAAACAATATCTCTTTACGTTTAGCAGGTTATCCGGTAGAAATCGTAGAATGGAGTGATAACATGATCACAACTGTCAGAGTCATGCCTCAGCACTATCGACCGCTTAACCGCTCGGATGATTAATACGTCTTATCGCTGCGACGAAGACGCTTGGGAGGCGTTGATTGATATTAGGGTTACAAACTATCAGAAAATGATTGTGCTTGTTTAAGAGCTTCTTCGCGAGTTTTTCGGTTACGCATTATTTCACGCTTGACTTCAGCCACGAGTCTGTCCAACTTATTTAAGTCGGTCATCAATGTTTTTAATTCAGCGTCTTGTGCAATATCATTATGGAATAAATGATAACTCAGCGCTTCTTTTAAATTGGTTGGTAGAGATTTTTTTTTCGCCATCATCCTTGACTGCGTTATGGTTTAACCTAATTTATATCGGTCAAAAAGCATTTTCCTTAACACTAAATTCCTTGAAAATGCGTTATTAATTTCCCTTGTGAACGTTTCAGGTCATACTCAATTACCACCACTGAAGCAGTAGCAAATAGAGGTGAAATATGTTGTTTACAGACAATATCCACAAAATAACTCACAAATGGCATATGCGATACCATTAAGACGCACTCAGGTTGTCCTAAAAACGATAACTTCGTATCTAAATAATCATGCGCAATGCTTGTCACACTGCAAGGAAGAATATCTTGAGAGTACTCTACATCATTAATCGGTAATATCTCATTTAACGCTGCAAATGTCTGACGGGTACGTAAGTATGGGCTAACAAACGCAAAATCGATACCTTGTTTGGGTATTAGCTCGTTATCAATTAACCAGGCTGCAGTTTGCTTTACTTGGTTAATTCCGGCCTTAGTCAATGGACGCTGCATATCTGAGTCAGCCACTAATTGAGCTTCACCGTGCCGCATTATTAATAATTTCATATATTTCTCAGTATGACTCACTTCTAACCAAAGCATTATACTAGGTAAATCTGCAAATTACGGTGATACTTTAATACTATATACCAAGGTAGATAAGTATTTTCTCATTCATATTGGCCGATATCATTACTAATAATAAAAAGTGACGACAGTCTTTTCTTTGGCTATGTTTATTAATAAGCAGTAAATTAGGATACTCAGCATTCAACCTCAAGCCGTCAATAACTTATCAATCAATGATTGGTCGGTCCATATATTAGCACATGATTTACCCGAACATGTTGTAAACATTACAATAAAAACGGGCTACTTTGATGATCCAGTTGCAATCCCTGGACTAGCCCATTTAGTCGAACATGTGTTGATGCGAGGCACCACCAAGCAAGATAGTTTACAGCATACAATGAATCAACAACACCTGCGTCTGGATGCCCATACTAGTGCAGAAAAGCTCTTATTTACAGTATCGCACATCACTACCGACCCATTGGTGATTATTGCTAATATGCTGCATAGCATGTGTCAATTTAACACTACATTAGCCGCTGTAGCGACAGAAATTGTGACTATTGCTGAAGAATTTTTTGCAATCAAAAGCGATGCAATTAGGGCTGTCCAAGAAGTATCTCGAGAAACCTGTAACCCAGCCCACCCGTTTGCTAAATTTCCGACGGGTAACGCTCACACGTTTGCTGAACATAGCGAAGAAAGCTTAACTAAAGCAGTCCAATTATGGCTAGATACGCATATACACCAAGACAATATCGATATCCATATCATTTGTGGTAAGCCTTTATCACCAATCGACGTATCCGCCTTTCACACTCTATTGCCACGGTTTCCTCCAGCTCAACAAGTGATTAATAACAAAACAAGCCCTTCAGCACTTCCTCTATATCTCGATTTGCAGCAAGGCGTTGAACTATTAATTAGTGCACCGACTACCCAGCCAAGATTAATTCTTAGTTTTGCTGTTGATGTAACTGATATTGCAGCTCATGATGTGGCATTATTATTGTTTATTCTAAACTATCCGCCTCTCACGGCATTACCTCAACAACTGATTGAACATGGCTTAGTGAAGCAATATCATGTAGATACGGGATTACAGGTCAACCAAACATTGGAAGTGAATGTTAATATTGCATTGTCTGAGTTAGGTTTGCGGCAATATCAGCGAATTGTGAGGTTATGGCTGGGCTTTTTAGGCAGTCAACATACACAGCCCATTGCAGATATTATTATTCACCAACTCGATGTTGCGATGGCATGGCGAGAATGCTTTAGTGATGATGTCGCAATACCCTGGGCGCAATGGTTTGAACATTTACCTAATCCATTAAAGCCGCAAACAACACAGTATTCAGATCACGGGATCCGCGGTCTATTGGCGCAATGTCACCTTGGACAAATGCGAGTTTTATTACTTGCTCCCGAGCCTCTATTACCAGAATATACTGGTACTATAATGCGCACGCGCTGGTATGAAACACAATATCAATCCCGACCATTTGTCCTATTGCCCACAATAGCCGATCCCCTACTTAATGATTTTAGTTTTGATTTGTTTGTTCTCAATCGTTTTATTGCACGCTTACCCATGCTTGAATCACAAGCCATTGCACAAAATGACTCTCCGCGACAACACCTAAGCTCTGCGCATCATGATGTGTATCATGAGTATGTTAGCGGGACGGACAAGCCTATTGTTGAAGTGTTTTTAGCATTGGAATATATACGTCCTGATGCGCCATCCATCATTGCCAAGCGAATTTGGGTATCAGGTATCGAGGATAAATTAAACATTCTCAGATATCCGCTTACAATGATTGGTGGGAATATCAAAATTTACCCAAACCAAACAGGCTTGACATTAAGTGTGGCTAGTCCACGTCCGTTGCTCATCCCGTTATTAACTGAAGTATTGGCGCTCATACAAGAACCGTTACTTTTAATCGGTAATTTTGCTTCTTTGCACCAACAGCACCTTCAGAACATAGCCCAACGTCGACCTCTAACAGCATACCAAGCTGCGTTTTCACTACTCAGTGAAACTCTGTGCCAACAACCTACTTTTTACGAATATGAGCAAATGGAAGCCATTCATGCACTTGATCTGCAACAGGTAGCTGCCTATCATGAAGGATTTTTTGCTGCATGTTATGGTGAAGCCTTGATATACGGTAATTTAAGTGACCAAGAACGTGCACAAATTAACACTTTGATCCGGACTCTAACCCGAGTCCCTAAGCCGACACTCAATACTGCAATACATCAACCTAGTGAACGCGTGTTGGTGACACAATCAAATTATCCTAATGCTTGCTTTGTCACATTATTACTGACCAAAGACAAAACGTTAAAAGCAACCCTGCTGGCAATGATATTAGCAGAAGTACTCGCAGAACCATTCTTTGAACGTTTCCGTCAAGAATTACAAATTGGTTATGATATTGGGTCTGGGTTTATCACACATCAACAACACCCCGGAGTAAGCTTTTATCTCAACTACTCCCAGCATTCAGCCATGAATATTTATCAACATCAAGTGGCGTTTTTTACCGAAATGAGGCGTGCTTTACATCAATTTGCACCGCATTGGCCAATGGTGAAACAAAGCTTAATCCATCAGCTCAACCCCCAGCATCTCGGTTTTTCACAGCAGGCGCAATATTTATGGATGCAGATGGGTAGACTGGGCGGTATTGAGCATGATGCACAATTAGTGTCACTGCTACATGACACTGAATTTGAGGAATTTTTGAGGTTTAGCTTAGACTTGCTCGATATTACAAGTGAACATTGTGTTTACAGCATCAGTTCACATATTGCCGATCCTAGTGTCCACGAACTTAAGCGTGAAATTTCACCGAATTAAAGCCTGACGATTTGCGCATTGCCACTTTTTTTGAGATCGAAAATAAGGGTAATGCCATCGGCCCAAGACAAATACCTATGAATGCCCAACGCTTGGCAGGCATGGCATGTAACGTCGCTTCCACAAAATAAAACACACTACAAATAAATGCTAATAACAATAACCCCATTATGGTACTCCCTTATGTTGTTGACGAATATTAAGGTAAGTGAATTATAGCTTACCGGAGAGAGGAAACGACTATTTATAATAGTTATAATGAATAAAACCGGGGCTCATTTCACTGCAGAAGCCCGGTTTTATTCAATCAATTAACGTAATATTAGTAAAACGTGCGATTTTCCTTAGCCATGGTGACTAAAATTGGCGCAGGGGTAAACTTATCGCCCTGTTTGACTGCAAATTCACTCAGTCTGTCCACCAACGTTTGGATACCAATCGTATCCATATATCTAAACGGTCCACCTAAGAATGGTGGGAAGCCGATGCCAAAGATTGCACCAATGTCGCCATCACGTGCATTACGGATCACCCCCTCATCTAAGCAACGGGCGGCTTCGTTAAGCATCATGTATACAGAACGTTGGATAATTTGGTCACTACTTAACTGTGCATTTGGCGTCACATTTAATAATGTGTAGATAGACTCATCGACCACTTTACCTTTGTGTTTACTTGAGTAATCATAAAAACCTCGACCGTTTTTCTTACCTTTACGATCATCTTGTAGCACTTTGTCGAACGCATCTGGCGCTGCAAAACGAGCTCCAAATTCAGCTTGTAGTATAGGAATGATTTTAGTACCCACATCAATCCCGACTTCATCAAGTAACTTCACAGGACCAACCGGAAAACCAAACTTGACTAAGGTTTTGTCTAATTTATCAATAGGCTCGCCCGCTAATAGCATTTGCGCCGCTTCATTCATATAAGGCGCCAAAATACGGTTAACATAGAATCCAGCACCATCCTTAACAACGATTGGGGTTTTACCTTGTTTTTTGGCAAACGCCACCGTCGTAGAAATCGTCTGATCTGATGTGCCTGCATGTGCGATCACTTCTGCTAATGGCATTTTATCTACAGGAGAAAAATAATGTAGACCAATTACATTTTCAGGACGTGCAGCCTTCGCTGCAATCTGTCCAATCGGAATAGACGAGGTATTCGAAGCAAAAATCGTATCAGATTGACAGTTAGCTTCAACATCGGCGACCATATTTTGCTTCAATGTCAAATCTTCAAATACTGCTTCGATTACCATATCCACGCGCTTGAAGCCGCTATAATCAGTGGTTCCAGTAATTAAGCTGAGTTGTTGCTGCATTTGCGAATGGCTAACTATGCGGCGTTTAACGCGTTTATGTAAAATACTGTACGCCGTTTGCAATGCATTCTTGATCCCCTGCACCTGTATATCTTTGATCCGCACCGGTACTTTAGCTTTAGTCGCACTGACAAAAGCAATCCCTCCGCCCATTAAGCCACCACCTAACACACCGACTTTAGCAATAGGATTAGCTAAAACACCAGCTACACCTGATTCTTTTTTCATATCAGTGGTAGCAAAGAATAGGCTTCGTAAACTTTTTGATTCGGGTGTCATGACTAATTCACCAAAACGCTGCGCTTCTAGCGCCAAGCCCTTTTCTAACCCTTGATTTAATCCTGTTTCGATACATTCTAATATTGCGACCGGAGCGGGATAATTACCATGAGTTTGACGTAACATTTGTTTTTTGGCTTGCCCAAACAATATAGAACGCCCGATGGTGGTATTTTCTAAAGCGCGATTCATCCATGTTTTCTTGATCGAGCGGCGCTTAGGTTTACCTGTTAATGCCATTCTTTCAGCTTCAGCGAGTAAAATACTTCGAGGTACAACCGCATCCACGATGCCATACTTGAGGGCTTGTTTCGCTCGAACTGACGCCCCTGTTAGCATCATTTTAATGGCTTGTTGCAAACTAATTAAACGCGGTAAACGTTGTGTGCCAGTACTACCTGGCAATAAACCAAGTTGTACTTCAGGCAAACCTAACACCGTACTCGCATCATCCGAACATACGCGGGCATGACATGCTAACGCAAGTTCTAAACCACCGCCTAATGCAGGTCCGTGGATCGCGGCAATAACTGGTTTTGCTAGGTCAGTAATACGACAAAACATATGTTGACCGGAAGCTGCAATTGCTGAGGCACTCTCGGCTGAATCACAAGCTTCAAGCATACTCACATCGGCTCCCGCCATAAAAGAGTTATCTTTTGCAGACGTTAATACAATGCCTTTAATATCATTATCTTGTTCGATTTGCGTTAGCAAAGCATCGATCTCAGCCGAAAATTCTGCTTTTAAGATATTCATAGTTTCATTGGGCACGTCCATCGTTAAAATGGCAATACCTGAATCTTGTTTGATTAATGTAAATGCTGGGTTATTCATTATTCTGTCTCCACTATCATCGCTGCACCAAGACCACCGGCAGCACAAGCAGTCAACAAGCCAGTCCCTCCACCACGACGATTGAGTTCATTCAACATTTGCGTAATCATTCTGGTACCTGTCGCAGCAAATGGATGCCCATAAGCAATCGAAGAGCCTTGTACATTAAATTTATCCATATCAATCTCTCCGGTAGCTTTACTGCGACCTAGTTTTTCTTGAGCAAATTTATCACTGCCAAACATTTTTACATTTGATAAGGTTTGTGCGGCAAACGCTTCGTGCATTTCAATTAGGGTCAGATCCGATAAATTCATACCCGCTCGCTCTAACGCTAAAGGCGTTGCATAACTAGGTCCCATTAACATATCTTCCCAAACGTCGATGGCAGCAAACGCATACGATTTAATATAGCCAAGGGGGGTATAACCTAATGCTTTGGCTTTCGCTTCATTCATTAATATTACTGCCGACGCACCATCTGTTAGCGGTGTGGCATTAGCTGCCGTGACGGTTCCAAATTTGCGATCAAATGCAGGACGCAAACGTGCATATCCATCTAACGTAGAGTCAAAGCGAATGTTATTGTCTCTTTCTACTGCTTTTCTGTAAGGTTCTGGGTAAGCAGTCATAACTTCATGAGCCATGTGCCCGTCATTCCAATTTTGTGCCGCTAAGGTATGTGAACGATGCGCCAACGCATCTTGTTCTGCACGGGTAATCCCATGCGTCTTAGCCATTTGTTCAGCTGTATTACCCATTGATAAACCAGTTGAATATTCAGCAACGGCTGGCGGAACAGGAACTAAGTCCTTCAATCCTAAGTGTTTCAATACTTGCCATTTTTGCCCGAAGGTTTTAGTTTTCTGCAAGTCAACTAATGCTCGGGCAAGGTTTTTAGACACTTGAATCGGTGACACGGAAGTAGAATCTGCTCCACCGGCAATCCCCACATCCGCATTTCCTAATAAAATCGACTCCATAACATTTACCGTCGATTGAAAGCTCGTTGCACACGCTCGCGACACACTGTATGCGTCGGTATGCACGTTCATGCCAGTACCTAATACTATCTCACGGGCGATATTTGGCGCCGCCGGCATTTGCACAACTTGACCATAGACTAACTGATCAATTTCTAATGGTGATAAGTCATGACGCGCTAATAGTTCATTGACTACCATTTTACCTAAGTCAACAGCGGGAACACCGTGAAAATAAGTCGCCATTTTAGTAAATGGAGTACGTAATCCAGCAACGATAGCGACGCGTTCGCCATTTGCTGTTTTTACTGTTTGTAATTTAGCCATCAGTCGTCATAATCCTATTAATAATAAATACGCCAGTGGTCAGACCTCTAGCTCTTGAAATGCATTGTGACAAAACTTTTACGCATTATCTAGTTAAATTCGGAAAAAACACAAAATTTGTTGCACAAACCTTGTAATATGAAATCTGAACCTTACTTCCTAAGTACTGTCTTTTTAGCAAGTTCGTTTTAACGTAGCTTGTAATGTTTAATAAAAAACTCTAACAAAATCATTAAGGAAGCATGAACTTATGGCATCGACAGATTTTGCCCCTATCCGTGACTATCTCAATGCACAAGTCATCGGGCAACACGCATTAACCGAAAATATGCTCATCGCTTTACTCGCCGATGGACATTTGCTTGTAGAAGGGCCTCCTGGATTAGCTAAAACTAGAGCGATTAATGCCTTAGCTGATGGCGTTGAAGGCGACTTTCATCGCGTCCAATTTACCCCAGATTTACTCCCGGCCGATTTAACTGGCACGGATATCTATCGCCCTGAAACAGGCGAGTTTGTATTTCAATCAGGTCCGTTGTTTCATAATCTTGTGTTAGCGGATGAAATTAACCGTGCCCCTGCGAAGGTTCAATCAGCCCTGCTTGAAGCGATGGCTGAACGCCAAATTACAGTAGGTAACAAAACCTACACGCTTCCTGAGTTATTTTTGGTCATGGCGACTCAAAACCCTCTGGAGCAAGAAGGGACTTATCCCCTGCCCGAAGCACAACTTGACCGTTTTTTAATGCATGTAGAAATTGATTATCCCGATGCGAAAACAGAGCTGTCTATTTTACAATTAACCCGTAATGAAGGTTTATCGCAAACAATTGCACCGCCGACTCCGCTTAAACAAGCAGCTATTTTTGCAGCACGCAAAGATATTTTATCGATGCACATGAGTGATGCACTGCAAGAATATATCGTGCAACTCGTCATGGCGACTCGTCAGCCGCAACAATACGATGAAAAATTAGCCCAATATATTGCGCTAGGTGTTTCACCGCGTGCCACGATTGCTCTAGATAAATGTGCTCGAGCACATGCTTGGCTAATGGGACGAGACTTTGTTGGACCTGATAATATCCATGCTGTTTTTCATAATGTGCTACGTCATCGCTTACCACTCACTTATGAAGCCGAAGCTGACGGTGTGACGGTGAATGCCGTACTCGATAATATCCTAGCAATTGTTCCGGTGCCTTAGCGTTGACTCACGCTGAACTTGTTATATTGAGTGCCTAGATGTCTATATTACAATCACTTAGTCAACTTACCGCCGAAAATGCTGTCGCATTAACGATAAAAAAGTTAATGCAATATAAGCTCGCCCACAAATTAATAACCTTACATCCTAAACGTACACCACAAGCGCGGCTTGCTGGAACGTATATCAGTAAAATGAAAGGTCGCGGGATGGAATTCGACGAAGCACGGCACTATCAAGCGGGCGACGACATTCGTGCTATAGACTGGCGCGTGACGGCTCGTACCGGTAAAACTCATACTAAGATCTTTAGAGAGGAACGCGAACGCCCTGTATTTATTGCCACTGATGTCAGTGCTACCATGCAATTTGGCACACAATTGCAACTAAAATCAGTCCTTGCCGGACACTTAGCCTCAGTCTTAGCTTGGTCTGCGAAAGCGCGTGGTGATCGTGTTGGAGGGTTAGCGTTTAATTCTCAAGGGCATCGCGAAATTAAACCTAAAAGCCAAGACAGTGCTATTTTACATTTGTTAACCGCGACATGTCAGTTACAACAATCTCAACCTTTACAGATGAGTGGCAATGAAAACCCGCTATTAGAGGCTGTAAAAAGGTTGAGAAGACTTGCTAAACCTGGCAGCCTAGTCTGTATCATCAGTGATTTTCAACATTTCAATCCAGAAATAAAACAACACTTACGACAACTCACTAAACACTGTGAGGTGCGCGTTTTTGGTATTTCAGACCCATTAGAAACTGCACAACAACAGCACAACAGTCCACCTATTTTAGTCACCGATGGTATTGAATCAGCATTACGAGTGGTCAAATCGCAAGCTGCAGGTTCGCGCTACGAGGATATTCAAGCACAAATAGCTTCATTAGGCATCATGCAGCATTGGTTATGCGCATCCATGCCGTTAGTGACACAGTTAACCGCAGGCTTGATCGATCCTACACGCAACTTAGCAAAAGTGGAGATGTAATATGGAACCACTTATTTTTAACCCTCCGCACGAGGTCATTCTGCCAGATAGCATTAATTGGTGGCCGCCCTCATTGCCGTTAATAGGGCTGATACTTGCAGTTAGTGCACTTTGCGTTTGGCTAGTCATCGTCATTCGTCATTATCGACGTGCTTTTGCTGCACAGCGACAAGCTGTCACTGAGTTACAATTATTATTAGCTCAACATGAAGACAATAGCAATGATACCAGTACACAACTCACTACTATTAATCAAATTTTGAAACGGGTAGCCTTGCATTATTACCCCCAAGAAAAATCTTCTATTACGGTCCTACATGGACAAGAATGGAGTGTTTGGCTATGCAGTAAAATTCGCAGCAAAGTGCGTAAAAAAATAGCACTAAAACCAGAAAATGATTATGCTGCTTCATTGTTATTACTCAATCAAAGTATTTATCAATCCGCAACACAACTACCCAATGTAATAACCGTACCTGCGGCTATCGACATCGTACAAACTTGGTGTAAAAAAGGCCTGCCGCGCTTTAATCTTGTTACGATGAAACTTACTGCTCCGCGTTCTGTATTGCCAACTGGGGCAGTCGAACATGGATAATATATTGACGATTTGGGATAACTTATCTTTTTCATGGTGGTGGTTGGCTGTGGTATATCCATTTCCGTGGATCATTCAACTCCTGTTTGGCAAAGCCAAAACGGAGCAAACTAAACCTATCTATATGCCTTTTTATCGCCAGCTTACTCAAGCTGCGTCACAGACTAAACGACGCTCCCCGGTGCGCAGTATTTTATTGGTCATTGCATGGAGTGCGTTTGTTATTAGTGTTACCCGGCCCGTTTACTACGGAGAGCCTATCTCAATCCCTAATGAAGGACGCGATTTAATGGTCGCCGTTGATTTATCCGGTTCAATGCAAACCAAAGACATGGTCGTGAATGGTCAAGAAGTCGATCGTTTAGTCATGGTCAAAACGGTCTTAGGTGATTTTATTCAACGCCGGATCGGGGATCGTATTGGCTTAATATTATTTGCTGACACCGCGTATTTACAAGCTCCGTTAACCTTTGACCGCACCACTGTAGAACAACTGTTATCAGAGACTGTGATTGGATTAGTAGGTGATTCAACCGCTATCGGCGATGCAATCGGCTTAGCAGCAAAACGTTTTACAGATAAACCCAACGTCAATAAAGTTCTGATTTTGTTGACTGATGGACAAAATACGGCAGGTAATATTACACCTGACCAAGCCCTGACATTAGCAGTTGATCAACAAATAAAAATCTACCCGATTGGAGTAGGTGCAGATTCGATGGTGGTAAATAGCTTATTTGGTCAGCGCCAAGTTAATCCGTCTGCGGATTTAGATGAATCATTATTAACTCGACTTGCTAAAGATACAGGGGGACAATATTTTCGTGCCCGTGATACCGATGAGCTGCAACAGATTTACCGTATTTTAGATAAAATTGAACCTGTAGAAGATAATCAACAAACATTGCGCCCACAACACGCAATGTTTTATTGGGCGTTGCTAGTGGCACTATGTGCTAGTGGATTGTTAACCTTACTAAATTGGGCAAATCGTCAATTTAACTGGCGTGTGGAGGTGTAAATGGAATGGCTTGAAATGCTCGTCAATCAAATTACCCAACACGCTATGCAGTTGCATTTTCTGCGTCCCCAGTGGCTATGGGCGCTCATTCCTGCTGCTGTTATTTATGGGTTAATACGCAGTATCAAACATCGTCAAAATCAAGCTACCAATATGATTAATGATGTGCTTTATAATTATTTAACCCAAGGTGGCTCGCAAACGCAATCAACGCAGCGGTTATGGCCGCTGTTGCTTGGCGCAGTATTAGCGATTGTTGCTATGGCCGGTCCTACGACGCAAAAGATCCCTAAACCTGTTTATGATATTGCTCAAGCCAAGGTCATAGTAATGGATATGAGTTTATCCATGCGTGCAACGGATATTGCTCCGGATCGATTATCACGCATGAGTTACAAAGCCATTGATTTAATTAATGCTAATAATGGCGGAGAAATCGGTTTAATCGCCTATGCCGGTGATGCCTTTGTCATCAGCCCGATTACGACGGACGGGACTAATCTTAATGCGCTGATCCCTGGTTTACGACCTGAGATCATGCCTGAATTTGGCAGTGAACCTGAATTGGCTTTAGAAAAAGCCGCATTGATGCTAGAGCAAGCCGGTTATTTAAACGGGGATATAATTTGGTTTACTGATGGCGTCGATTATGATCAAATGCCTGGATTAACCTCCTTACTGCAAAGTATGCCACATCGAGTATCTATATTATCCGTAGGCACACCAGATGGCGCACCGATTAAGCTGACTAATGGCCAGTTACTCAAAGATAGTTCTGGCGCGATTGTCATTCCACGCCTCGACAACGCTAGTTTACAAACCTTAGCTGGAATCACTAATGGAGCGTTTACGCCGATAACCGCAGATGAACAAGATATTAAAATCATTATGCAAGTGGCTGACACCTTGTTAGCCGACGCGACTAAACTTAATACCTTGCAAGGTGATGATTGGTACGAACTCGGTCCGTATTTATTATTACCCATTATATTTATCGTATTATTGTACTCGCGCAAACATTGGGTTTTACTACTGACAATAGTTTTACTACCACTGTGCGGATTAACCCTACAGCAACCGGCTTTTGCACAAGCGATGCCTCAGAAGTCATCAGCCGATTTGCCGTCCCCCCCTTCCTCAGAACTAAATGCAGTTCAATCTATTCGTACACCACTGGATTTTTTACCGCCAGCACTACAAAATAATAACCAAAAGGGGTTACGTGCCTTTCAAAACGGAGACTATGCAACTTCACAGTCGTTGTTTACCGATCCAGAATGGCAAGCTCAAGCACAATATGCGCAAGGTGAATATGCAGAGGCGCTAGCGCATTTTGCACAAACTGACGATGCCTTAAGTCAATACAATGCAGGTAATTCGCTTGCTAAGTTAGGTCAATACGATAAAGCTTTAGAGGCGTATCAGCGCGCCAATTCACTCGACAGTGATTTTATTGAAGCCCAAGAAAACCAAGCCGCATTAGAGTTGTTTTTGCAAAATCAGCCACCACAAGACTCTTCTCAGGATCAAAGTAAACAAGATCAGAGTGATGAGCAAAACGATCAAGAGCAACAAGATCAACAAAGCCAGTCTCAAGACAATCAAGAGTCGGCCTCTGATGAGCAAGAATCTCAAGACCAGCAGTCTCAGCAACAACAATCCCAAGATGAACAATCACAGCAAAATCAACAGCAATCAGAGGATCAAAAAGAACAACCTTCGCCAGAAGAGTCTAAAGACGAACAAGAACAAGGCGATGATCAACAAAAGCAGCAAGATAAACAACAGCCTAAAGAGCCTACGCAACCGGATGAAGCTCAAGAATCGCAAGAAGTCCAAGCGCAGCAACAAGAACAACCGTTGACACCGGAAGAACAAGAAAAAATGCAACGCATGCAAGCGTTGATGAATAAAGTACCCAATGATCCAGGCTACCTGCTGAAACGCAAAATGGAGCTAGAGTATCAACAACGTAAACGTCAACAGGCGCCACGTTCAAGGACTAAACAATGGTAAGAAATGTCTCTCAATTCACTCTATACAGTGCGTTATTATTAACCTTTATCGCCAGCTCGAACGCATTGGCCTTTGATAAACTCACGGCAACAGTGGATAAAAACCCCGCTATGCTGGATGAATCTATCACGTTGACCTTAGAAGCGAATGCCGCTTTACCGCGTGATGCATTTGATACCTCGGTATTAGAACAAGATTTTAAAGTAGTGCGCACATCCGTCAGCAATCAAATGCGTAAAATTAATTTACGTGAATCAGTAAGTACGACTTGGACAACGATATTGTTTCCGCGCACCACTGGACGCTTGCGGATACCTGCAATTAAGATCCACAGTATACAATCTGCACCCATTGATATTCTTGTTGTCCCAGTATCACAAGCGAGTGCACAAACTCGTGATATTTTTATGAGTGCTGAGGTATTACCAGAGCAAGGTTATGTGCAACAACAGCTCACCTATCAAGTTAAATTGTTCTTAGCCGTTGAATTAGAACGTGGCTCTCTACAAGTCCCGACTGTCGATAACGTCATTATGCAACAAATGGGTGAGGATCTAGAAACGACAGCCATTCAAAATGGTAAACGCTACAGAGTCATTGAACGAAACTTTTCCATTATCCCGCAACAGTCAGGCCTGTTACGGCTACCGAGTCCAATTTTTGAAGGTAGTATACGTACTCGCAATCGAGGGAGTTTTGGTGGCCTATTTAATCCAAGCAAAGCCGTCAATCAAATAGGCCCTGAAGTCACTATCGATATAAAGCCAATTCCTCAAGGCTACAATGAAGCATGGTTGCCAAGTGAATTTGTACAAATCAATGAATCTTGGTCAACTGATCTGAGTAACTTTACGGTGGGTGAGCCAATTACACGCACCATAACGCTTAGCGCGATTGGTGTCGACGGTTCGGTACTGCCATCTATTGAGGACCGCTTACCGCCTAGCATTAAGGCATATCCTGATCAGCCTCAGCTTAACACTGTAAACAAAGACAATACGTTGATCGCGCAAAAAGTCACGAACATGGCTTTAGTCCCCTCTAGAGAAGGTAATTTTGTATTACCTGAAATCAAAGTCCCTTGGTTTAATACACTGACCCAAACTACTGAATATGCGATTATTCCGGCTCAAGCAATATTAGTGCAACCTGCAATATTAAATCCTAGCTCCGCCATCAACCCAGTCCAAAATAATCTCGGTGACAACAAAAGCTTACCCGTGCCCGTTCAAGTTACTGATTGGGCTGAGCGCCCTTGGTATCAACAAGCATTACCATGGCAAATTTCGACTTTACTCGTACTGGTTCTTTGGGGCTGCAGTATTTGGTTCGCGCCAAAAACAATCCCCTTAGGTAAGCCTCAAGCAAGCAATACCCATAAGGCTATTTCATTTAACACTCTGTTACAGACAGTTGATAAGCGTTCATTTAAATATATTGAACAAGATTGCAAGCAATGGCTCAGTCAAAACTACCCTCATCAAGCAACCTTATACGGTTATACTCAAGCATTAAAAAATATTGGTTTTAGTGATGCTATTACTGCCATGTATGCTTATATGTATGACAATCAAGGGGATGAATTAGAGGTGCGAGCACAATTGAAGTTGGCTCTGACATATTTACAAGCAAACGATAAACATGCTAAAACCCCATTAGCGCCATTCTACCCAGATAACTAACGTTTAAAAACGTACTTATAAAACTTATTAATACAAATTAAGAATAATAAAATAACACGACAGGAAATATATCATGCAAACCAATCGTTCTCGGGCTCTAACCCTAGCTATCGCTGCAGCACTTGGTACAAGTGTATTTTTAGGTGGCTGTTCAGATGCGCCGTCCACTGATGCATCTAGCAATACGACAAATCCGACAGCAACCAGTGAAACAATCACCGCCGCGCCCATAGCTGCAGCAACGGAAAGCACACGACTCGCTGCATTTTTTCAAAAAAGTTTTGATGACGATGTTGCCAACTCACCCGTATGGCAATCCTATTTAGGCATAAAAGATGACTATGATAAATGGGATGACATGTCGGATGCGGCAGCCCAAGCAGAAATTGATAATATTACTCTGCGTATAACTCAAGCTAAACAGTTTGATACTAGCCAACTCAATGCTCAAGAGCAGTTAAGCTTAGAAATTTACCAACAAGATATTCAGCGTCAATTAGCCAATGATGCGTTTCGCCATCATACGTATGTCATGCATCAGTTTCGTGCCGCACACACCTTTGTACCGAGTTTCTTAATCAATATACATAGTATTAGCGAATTGTCAGATGCCGATGCGTATATTCAACGTTTGCATGGCGTGAAGAGTATGTTTAACCAAGTCATCGATCAGTTACGCATTCGTGAAAAGCTAGGCGTTTACCCGCCTAAATGGGCGTATGATCAAATGATCCAAGCATCACATAATGTTATCTCCGGGACCCCTTTTACTGAAAGCGCGACGGATTCCACTATTTATACTGATTTCACGCAAAAAATCACTGCATTAGGTTTATCTAACGCCGAACAAGCGAGCTACATGAGTAAGCTCAATACCGCATTAACCCAAAGCGTTCAACCTGCATACGAAAAACTCATTGCCGAGCTAATGAAGCAACGTTTACTGAGCACTGAAGGTGATGGTGTATGGCGCTTACCAGAAGGTGATAAGTGGTATCAAAACCGCTTGGAATGGTTTACTACTACTACATTAAATGCAGAGGAAGTACATCAGATTGGTATTGAAAATGTTGAGCGTATCCATACAGACATGCGCGGTATCATGCAACAAGTCAACTTTACGGGTACTTTACCTGAATTTTTTGAATTTATGCGTACCGACCCGCAGTTTTATTATCCTGATAGTGAGCAAGGACGTGAGGACTATATGGCGGATGCCAAAGCTTATATCGATACGATGGAAGCCAAGATCCCGGAGTATTTTGGCCTAACTCCAGAAGCTCGCATGGTCGTAAAACGAGTTGAAGCGTTTCGTGAAAAATCAGCTGGCAAAGCTTTTTATCAATCACCTGCAATTGATGGTTCTCGTCCTGGTATCTATTACGCCAACCTATATGATATGAGTGCTATGCCAACCTATCAAATGGAAGCACTGGCTTATCACGAAGGGATCCCTGGGCATCATATGCAACGCGCGATCACTCAAGAGCTCAAAGGCATTCCGGATTTTCAAAAATACGCTAGCTTTACAGCATATACTGAAGGCTGGGGTTTATATACCGAAGAGCTCGGTAAAGATATGGGCTTTTACCAAGACCCCTACTCTGATTTTGGACGTCTAGCGATGGAATTATGGCGCGCGTGTCGCTTAGTGGTTGATACTGGGCTACATGCCAAACGCTGGAGTCGTGAAGAGGCGATCGAATATCTTGTCGACAACACGCCGAATGCTAGGTATGACGCAGTAAAAGCTATCGAGCGTTATATTGCAATGCCAGGACAGGCCACCGCTTATATGATTGGTAAATTAAAAATAATGGATCTTCGTGATAAAGCGCGTACGGCTCTGGGCGATAAGTTTGATATACGTGGATTCCATGACGAAGTATTGAAAGACGGCCCATTACCCTTATCATTACTCGAAAGCAAAATTGATGCATGGATAGCACAACAACAATAACCATTATTGCGTAACAACGTTACGGAACAAAAAGGAAAAAAAGACCCTTGTCGTGAAATTTTTATCATGCAACAAGGGTCTTTTTATTTATGATGAATAAACAATACAAATACGAAACCTTAGTTCGTGCCTTTCATGCCGATATTTATCGTTATGCTGTGTGGTTAATCCGAGATAAAAGCATTGCAGAAGATGTCGTGCAAGAAACCTTTTTACGTGCGTGGAAATCTTTAGATAGCCTACAAGACGAACATGCCGCCAAGGCTTGGTTAATTACAATTTTACGCCGTGAAAATGCCCGCCGATTTGAACGAAAACAATTTGATTTAGTTGATATTGATGACGTAGTCACAGTTGACGAGCGCGCCACTAGTGATGGGCATGCAGACACTCATGCCTTGCACGCCGCCATCGATCAATTAGCTGATGAATATAAAGAGCCATTAATCATGCAAGTCTTACTCGGGTTTTCGGGTGAAGAAATAGCCCAGCAATTACAATTAAACAAAAATACGGTGATGACGCGATTATTTCGTGCGCGGAGCCAACTCAAACACATTATGACCCAAGATAAACAAGCAGGAGGATTCGCAAATGGATGAGCTTACTTTTCGTCGTCATGTACTCGCCAATCCTTTTTCTCAGGATGCACAAGTAATACAAGCGGCACATCAAGATCCGGTCAAACAGCAGTTTTGGCATGACTTGAAACAGCAAGAATTAGCATTACAACAGGCATTGCAAATTGACGTTCCTCATGATTTGGCAGACAAATTATTGTGGGAACAAGTCAGTCAGACAGAAACCGCTAGCTTCAGTCACCCAACAACACCAAGGCGTCCATTGTGGTTTGCTATAGCAGCGTCAATTCTCCTAGCTATATCGGTCGGCTGGGTTAATTTTAACAGCAAAGAACGCACGTTTTATGATGATGTTATTGCCCATATCGAGCACGTATCGGAGCATGAAATTACCGGTGATGTAATTACTTTAGCAGCATTAAATAGTAAATTAGCCAAGTTTGGTGGTGTGATCAATGCTGCCTTAGGTAAGATCTTATCGGCTAATTATTGTGTCATCGATGGCGTTGAGTCATTACATGTGCAATTAGGAGATCCTGATAACCCCACATCCGTGTTTATTTTGCCCAAGGACGTGACTGTCACCGAATCACTCGCGACAAATCACATCCAAGGTAAAGTTTTAGAGTATCAATTCGCTAATGTATTAATCATAGGTACAGTATCACAGACCTTATCGCAGATTACTGAGCAGCTCGCCCAGCACTTAGCCTTTTCTAGTTAAGCTAGTATCTGACGAATGCCTTTGTTACACTATTGTTAATTAAAACAATAAAAACAAAGGCGATTTTATGGATACGGGCGTTTTCATTTCACTAGGGCTATATTTTGCCGTTATGCTCGGTATAGGCTTATTTGCTTATCGCAATAGTGAAGCGAATGTTGAAGGCTATTTACTTGGTGGTAGACAGCTTTCCCCTGCAGTAACAGCCCTTTCGGCTGGTGCATCGGACATGAGCGGTTGGATGTTAATGGGTGTGCCGGGCGCGATGTTTATCGCCGGTATGTCATCAAGCTGGATTGGCATTGGACTCGTCATTGGTGCATGGTGTAATTATAAATATGTCGCTCCGCGATTACGTGTGTATACCGAAGTGGCGAACAACGCCATTACCATCCCTGATTACTTTTCTGAACGTTTTATCGACACCAGTCACGTTTTACGGATCATCTCTGCATTAGTTATTATTTTATTTTTCACACTCTACACGTCATCTGGCGTCGTTGCTGGCGGAAAATTATTTGAATCATCATTTGGTTTAGATTATCAACTCGGCGTATTTATTACTGCAGGTGTGGTGGTTGCATATACCTTGTTTGGTGGTTTTATGGCCGTGAGCCTGACTGATTTTGTGCAAGGTTGTATCATGTTTATCGCTTTGATCTTGGTCCCTACCGTAGTTGTGTTTGAACTGGGTGGGATTAACCACACTATCACTGCTATAAATGCTATCGATCCCAATTATTTTTCTCTGTTTAATGCCGTTGGCAGTATGGATAGCATCGGCATTATTGCGATCATTTCATTGATGGCATGGGGTTTAGGCTATTTTGGTCAACCTCACATCATTGTACGCTTTATGGCGTTACGAGATGTAAAAGACATGCCAGTTGCACGACGTATTGGTATGAGCTGGATGATTATTGCGTTATTTGGAGCTTTTGCCACTGGACTATTTGGTATGGTGTATGCCACGGAAAATAACCTCCAAGTAGATGATCCAGAAACCATATTTATTATGCTCTCACAGTTATTGTTCCACCCTTTAATTGCGGGCTTTTTACTTGCGGCTATTTTAGCCGCGATCATGAGTACGATTTCATCGCAGCTTTTAGTAACATCTAGCTCATTGGTTAACGATATATATGAAGTAGTCCTGCGAAAAGATGCTACGCAACGAGAGCTAGTGTTGGCCAGTCGACTGGCAGTATTAGCCGTTGCTATTGTCGCTATCTTACTTGCTTTGGGTGAAAATAAATCGATATTAAGCTTAGTCAGTAATGCATGGGCTGGATTTGGCGCCGCTTTTGGACCACTTATTTTACTCAGTCTATATCGCCAAGATATCTCCAAAATTGCAGCACTAGCTGGAATCATATCCGGTACCGTAACGATTTTAATATGGATGAACATTCCCTATGGTGACGGTCAAACACTCTCAGCTTGGATGTTTGAATTGCTACCAGGCTTCGTGATTAGCACTATGATGATCTTATTGTTCACTAAATTGTATCCCAATTCAGAACCAATGGTAGCCGAGCACTTTAAAGCCATGAACGCTAAGTTGAAAAATTAATAAAATAATCATCATCGATTAGCACGGGTGTGTATCGATAAAAACCATATCTCAACTTTAAAGCCCCTATTTTTAGGGGCTTTGTTACTACCTGAATACATTTCCCTCCCCCTCAATTTATTTGTAATAAATTAACACTCTTTCTAATAGCTAAACGGCATACTTCTTTTTTTATATATTGTGCTATTGTAAGTATAGAACTAATTAGCATAACATTAATGGAAAATTGTAATGACTGATACCATCACCCATTTGAAACAACTTGAAGCGGAAAGTATTCATATATTCCGTGAAGTCGCAGCAGAATTTGATAACCCTGTGATGCTTTACTCTGTCGGTAAAGATTCATCTGTGTTATTGCATCTTGCTCGCAAAGCCTTTGCCCCAGGTAAAATCCCCTTTCCATTATTACATGTTGATACCACATGGAAATTTCGCGAGATGATTGAATTTCGTGACCGTATGGCAGACAAGCACAATCTTGATTTGCTTGTCCATATCAACCAAGAAGGGGTGGATGCTGGTGTTGGACCATTTTCACATGGCAGTGCAAAACACACCGACATCATGAAAACGAACTCACTTAAACAAGCGTTAAACAAGTATAAGTTTGATGCCGCTTTTGGTGGCGCACGTCGTGATGAAGAAAAATCTCGCGCCAAAGAACGTGTTTACTCGTTTCGTGACGAACACCACCGCTGGGATCCAAAAAACCAACGCCCAGAGCTTTGGAATATTTATAACTCACAAGTCAACAAAGGCGAAAGCATTCGTGTCTTCCCTATGTCCAACTGGACAGAACTCGATATTTGGCAATATATATATCTAGAAAATATTGAAATCCCATCATTGTACCTAGCGAAACCTCGCCCTGTTGTGGAGCGTGATGGTACATTATTTATGGTTGATGATGAGCGCATGCCATTAGCCGAAGGCGAAACGCCGATGATGAAATCGGTACGTTTTAGAACCTTAGGCTGTTACCCACTTACTGGCGCAGTTGAATCAACTGCTGACACCTTACCTGAAGTTATTCAAGAGATGTTATTAACCACAACATCTGAACGTCAAGGTCGCGTCATTGACCATGATTCTTCAGGCTCTATGGAAAAGAAAAAAATGGAAGGATACTTTTAAGCATGAGTACTGATATCGTTTGGCATGAGCATCACACTGATAAAGCAGTGCGCGCCGCTCAAAAAAATCAAACACCACGGGTATTGTGGTTAACGGGTTTAAGTGGCTCAGGTAAATCCACCATTGCCAATTTACTCGAACAAAAACTCGTCGCACAGCACAAGCACACCTACTTACTCGATGGCGATAATATTCGTCATGGCTTATGTGGTGATTTGGGTTTTAGTGATAAAGATCGGGTTGAAAATATTCGTCGCATCTCGGAAGTCGCTAAGTTATTTGTGGATAGCGGCACGCTCGTTATTACTGCATTTATCTCGCCATTTAAGGCTGATCGTAACTATTGCCGCGAGATTTTAGCACCACAAGAGTTTATTGAAATTCATGTCGATACTCCATTAGAAGTGTGTGAAGCACGCGATCCTAAAGGCTTATATAAAAAAGCACGCAGCGGTGACATTCCTCATTTCACGGGTATTGACTCAGAATATCAAGCACCTGAAGCGCCTGAGATAACGTTGAGCTATCAAGATGAATCTCCGGTTGAGACGGCACAGCGCTTATATGATTTACTCGTGGCAAAAGGATACGTGTAATGTCTGACATCCTTGATATTTCTCGCATTAAAGCCTTACAACCACAAGTGGAGGCCATCGCAAAAGACGCAGGTCTGGCGATCATGGATATCTATCAACGTGATTTTGATGTCTATACTAAGCAAGATGAAAGCCCGTTAACTGATGCCGATTTAGCTGCGCACAATGTGATTGTCGCAGGGTTAGAAGCCATCAGTGATTTACCGATTTTATCTGAAGAATCTGCGAATATCCCTTGGTCTGAACGCAGCACATGGACGAGTTATTGGTTAGTTGATCCGCTTGATGGCACTAAAGAGTTTATCAAGAAAAATGGTGAGTTCACGGTCAACATCGCCCTGATACAAGATGGTATGCCTGTCTTTGGTGTGGTATACGCCCCCGTATTAGAGACATTGTACTCAGGGATCGTTGGTGTGGGTGCAGTCAAAACTGTTGCCAAAACAGCTTCAACAATGAAACCCGCCTCACGTGATAGTGCAAGCACTTATCAGGTTGTTGGGAGTCGCTCACATCAAAGCCCTGAGATACAACAGTTTATCGCAGCGTTAGACAAGCCTGCGGAACTGGTATCTATGGGTAGTTCTTTAAAGCTTTGCTTAGTTGCAGAGGGCGCCGCACATTTTTATCCACGCTTAGGTCCAACGTGTGAATGGGATACTGGTGCCGCCCATGCTATAGCATTAGCTTCTGGCGCGAGTGTCACTGAACTATCGCTAGAGTCAATAGTCGCATCAGCCCAATCCCCACAGACCCAAACACCGCTGCGTTATAACCAACACGAATCGGTCTTGAACCCCTTTTTTTTAGTGAGTTGTTAATCCATGGAACATAAAAATACGTTACTTGAAAATGATATTCTGGGTTATTTAGCCCAGCATGAAAACAAAGATATGTTGCGCTTTTTAACGTGCGGCAGTGTTGATGATGGTAAAAGTACCTTAATCGGTCGCTTATTACATGATTCAAAAATGATTTATGAAGACCAATTAGCTGCGATTACTAAAGACAGTAAGAAAAGCGGTACGACCGGTGAAAAAGTAGATTTAGCGCTATTAGTTGATGGCCTGCAATCTGAACGTGAACAAGGGATTACAATCGATGTGGCCTATCGTTATTTCTCGACGAACAAGCGTAAATTTATCATCGCTGATACCCCTGGACACGAACAGTATACCCGCAACATGGTAACTGGCGCGTCGACCTGTGACTTAGCAATCATTTTGGTGGATGCCCGAGAGGGCGTCAAAACCCAAACTAAACGTCATTCGTTCTTGGCTTCGTTACTCGGTATCAAACACGTAATCGTAGCGGTCAACAAAATGGATTTGATGGAATACTCAGAAGCGGTCTATGCCAATATTAAAGCGCAATATGCAGAATTTGCCCAGCAGCTAAATATTGATGATATCCAATTTATTCCGTTGTCGGCGCTTGAAGGTGACAACGTAGTCAATTTATCGAGCCAAACACCTTGGTACACAGGTCCGACGTTGATGTCATTGTTAGAAAACATTGAGGTCAAACGAACCGTAAACCGCAATGACTTTCGCTTCCCTGTACAATATGTTAACCGCCCTAACCTCAATTTTCGTGGATTTTCGGGAACCGTTGTGTCAGGTGAAATCAGTGTAGGTGATGCTGTTACCACATTACCGTCTGGTAAAACGTCTAAGATAAAATCAATTGTCACGTTTGAAGGTGAATTAGAACGAGCGGGCCCACAATCTGCAATTACCATCACCCTCGAAGATGAAATTGATATTTCTCGTGGCGATATGATTGTTAAATCGGATAATCTGCCGCTACAAGGCGCGCAATTTAGCTCGCATTTAGTGTGGATGGATGAAGCAGCATTAATTCCAAACAAGCAATACAACTTTAAGTTTGCAGCGCAAACCGTTGCTGGTGGTGTCAGTAACATTGATTATTTAATTGATGTAAACACTCTTGAGCAAAAAGACGCGGTGCACATGCAACTGAATGAAATCGCAAAAGTTGGAATTAAACTGACTCAATCTGTTGCCTGTGATGCTTATACTCGTAATCGTCAAACCGGCGCCTTTATCATGATTGACCGACTCACTAATGCAACAGTTGGTGCGGGAATGATCATCGATTTACAAGCCGAGAGCCGTGCCCAGCAACATGCCTACTCTGAGTTTGAAGTCGAGTTTAATACGCTAGTTCGTAAGCATTTCCCACATTGGGGTGCCGCCGATATTACGCAATTAAAGTAAACGAGTAACATCAGTAAACGGTGGAAACATGTTGAGTCCAGATGTATTACAATTTGTTGTAATCGGTGTGTTTTTGTTGACAATTGGTGCTCTAATTGTCAGCCATAAACGGCCATCGTTTATCTTTAGTTTAACAACCTTGGCATTGTTATTATGTGGGGCGGTGGATATTGACACCGTCTTAGATAATGCGACTAACCAAGGCCTTATCACCTTATTATTGCTGTTAATTATCAGTCATGCGATTGACAAAACAGCCTTACTCAAGCGCATTGCCCGCAAACTCATTACGCAAAATTACACTCAATCGTTTTTACGTTTATTTGGTATTTCTTTTTTTGCCTCAGCGCTATTAAATAATACAGCGATTGTTGCCAGCCTCATTGGCTCAGTGAAGCAAAACCAACATCATGCTGCATCTAAGTTATTAATCCCCCTCTCCTATGCTGCGATATTAGGGGGGACTGTCACGCTGATTGGTACATCAACCAACCTGATTGTAGATAGTTTTTTAATTGAGCAAGGTCATCCAGGTTTTGCATTTTTTGACTTTACAATGTTTGGTTTAACCGCCGGTTTGGTGTGTGGTGGAGTGTTGTTTTTACTCAAAGACTGGTTGCCTACTATCACCCCTGGCCAACAAGCTGACAGTGGCTATTTACTCGAAGCCGAAGTCGCCCCTGAATCGGAGTTGATAGGCAATACCGTTGAACAAAACCACCTGCGTAATCTGCCAGAGCTGTTCTTGGCTGAAATCGTACGCAATGACCAAATCATCTCTCCCGTTGCGCCTGATGAAGTGATTTATGCCGGGGACAAACTGCTCTTTAGTGGTAACGTACAAAAAGTAGAAGCGTTATCACATATCAAAGGGTTATGTTTATTTGCTGAATACAACGGTTTAATGCGCGAAGAGTTAACCGAAGTCGTTATTTCTAATCGTTCATCTATCATTGGCAAGACATTGAAAAAAGTTGGCTTTCGCGCATTATTTGATGCGGCAGTGGTTGCAATTAAACGTGATGGTGAAACCTTATCGGGAAAGCTCGGTGAAATTACCCTACAATCCGGTGATTTTTTAATCCTAGCCACAGGCAAAGATTTTCAGCAGCGCAATAATATAGCCAAACATTTCTTTATTGTGTCGGAACAAAAGATTTCGCGCAAATTATCCACCAAACAAGACTGGTTCACCATTGGGGGCTTTTTAACAGTTGTCACCTTAGCTGCAGCGAATATCGTGCCGTTAATTATTGGCTTATTGTTTTTCTTAGCGTTGTTAGTGATGCTCGATGTGACTTCTTACGCTGAAGTCAAACGTAACCTTCCTCTTAATCTGTTGCTCGTTATCGTGGGTGCATTGAGTTTATCATCTGGGTTAGTCAACACGGGAGTGATTGCCTTATTGACGGATGAGTTAAGTAGCACGTTGGTGCATACCTCTCCTCTAATGGCCTTAATCGCCATTTATGTTTGCACTTTACTTCTCACCGAGTTTGTTACCAATAACGCGGCTGCAGCCTTGATGTTTCCGTTCGCATGGGCATTAATACAAACCATGGGATTACCAGTGATGCCATTTGCGTTAGCGGTTGCTTTTGCAGCCAGCGCAAGCTTCATTAGTCCTTACGGCTATCAAACGAATTTATTGGTGCATAATGCAGGTGATTATCAATATAAGCATTTTGTGAAGATGGGATTGCCTATCTCAATCGTGTATTCCACCATCGTGATAGGCATGTTGAATTGGGTTTATCTGTAAAAGTTTGCCTTATCGGTTCATGCTTTAAATTCCGTTTCTTGGCACTTACCTGAACAGCACTTTCTCACGGTTAAACCAGTAAATACAAAATGTTAATAACAAACCTGCAATCGCTGTAGTCGATAAAAAGATAGGAATTAATGCCATATAATCCATAGTGCCTTTAATCAATTCTTTAATCGCTAAAGCGACATTCATTAACGGTACCCATGCATAGATCCCTTCTAGCTTGATCCCTGGTAGCATCGCTAAAATAATAGGAATAATCACAATAAATACCAATGGTGTCATATAGCCTTGGGCTTCTTTAAAGCTTTTAGCATAAATCGACATACTTAGTAATACTGCGGAGAAAATAGCGACGACGGGGATCAACATCGCAAACATCAACACAAAATCTAACGCGCTAATCGCCCCCATAAACTCTGTAATCAACTCAATTGCCATGCCTTGTGAGAGCAAGACTCCCCACACAAATAAGCTACCAACGGTCACCATTGCCGATGTGACTCCTGCAAACGCGATCGTGAAAAATTTACCCAGTACTAACTGATTGCGAGAAATTGGAGAGATTAATAAGGTCTCTAGGGTGCCGCGCTCTTTTTCACCAGCGCCTATATCTGTTGCCGGTAACATCGCGCCTTGCAAACATAAAATAAAAATCATGTAAGGAATTAACCCACCGATTTTTTCGCCAAGATCTTCGCGTTTATCTGCGGTCGATATTTTATCAATCACAATCGGCTCAAGAAGACCTTGCTGGATTTCTTCAGCAATACCAAGCGAAATAAAGGCTTTATCTCGATTAGATTCAGCTAAATTATCAATAATTTTATTTAAGCGTCGTTGAACCATATTGAGACCAGCATCGTTGAGATATAAGGTCAGTTTATTTTGTCCAATTTTCAAGATATCATCGTTAAAGGTATTTGGGATCACTAGAACAAAATCGACTTTCTCTGATTTCACTAAATTAGTTATTGCTGACACGTTATCAGATTGAATTTTCGTCACATAGCGTTTTAAGCCATCTTGCGCGGTAATTTTAGCACTCAATGTCGGTGCATATTCATCGCCAATTACGGCATAAGTCAACACCCGTGTCTGGGCTTTTTCTATTGCTTTACCTGAAAAATACGCCACCCCACCAAAAATTAACGGAAACAATAATAACGGTAACGCCACCATAAAAAACAAGGTTTTACGATCACGTAATAATTCTTTGATTTCTTTTTGAAACACTAACCACATAGGTCGTTATCCTTTTTCAATACTGGTCATAAATGAATTGTGCAACGAACCATTCGATAGCGCTCTAAATGAATGCAGATCGCCATTATACTTAGTTTTACCTTCATCAATGACAGTCACTGTATCGCATAATTCATTTACTTCATCAAGATGATGAGTGGAAAAAATAACCGGGATTTGTTGCTTTTTGAGCGTGCGAATAAATTCAAGCACCGTTTGTGTTGCCATTATATCCAAGCCAGTAGTCGGCTCATCGAGCACCACTACTTTGGGTGAATGTACAACGGCCCGGGCAATAGAAACGCGTTGTTTCATGCCCGTAGAATAGTTTTCGCAGCGACGATCTAAAAAAGAATATAAATCGAGTAATTGTGCTAACTCTTCAATTTTTTGATGAATTGCGGATTTGGACATGCCGTGTAACTTGCCAAAATATTCAATGTTTTCGCGTCCGGACAAACGGCCATACAATCCGGTTGAACCGGATAAAAATCCAATTTTTTGGCGAGCAACAATAGGATTAGCCAACACATCCACCCCATCAATTAAAATCGAACCCGAATCGGGTTTTAACGCACTAGATAACATTCGTAGTGTGGTTGTTTTACCGGCTCCATTAGGACCGAGCAAACCAAGTACTTGACCCGTATCGCAAATAAAATTGACGTTTTGTACTGAATGGAAAAAACGCCCTTTTAATCTAGGGTCTTTTTTCTCTTGTTCGGAGAGTTTTTTAGGATTCTCAACCTTGAATTTCTTGGCTAATTGCTTGATTTCAATCATGCATGACTTCCTTGATAATTATTCCATTGAATTATAAGCATCACTCATAATATCCAAATATCTGCAAGATGCACCTACTTTTACACAATTTAATTGTTAAAAGGTGTATTGAATCTGTACTAAAGATCAGATTTGACATATTTATATACAATTTTTTTGTGCATCTGCCCTTTTTATCAAATACTATACCCATTGATTTGGAATTAAAATAACGATAAAGGAAAACGCATGAGCACAGTGACGAATCCATTACAGGCGTGTAATGACGTATTTTTTCGACCAGGTAGTGTGTTTGAGGCACTAAAACAGCATAACAATTGGTCTTGGCTACCGTTTGTAATTGTTGTTGTGATGGCGATCTTACCGAACTATTTATATTTTACTACGGTTGATCCTGTCTGGTATGTAGAACATTTATTAGCTAATTCGCCTGATTTTGCCGACCTAAGTCCTGCAGAATTAGACGGAATGCGCGATCTTATTCCCGTTGAATCAATGGGTACTTGGGGAGCCTTAGGTGGCTTAGTCGGTTTAACTATTATCAACGCAATCATTGCTGTGTATTTTAATCTTGTTACCAAATCAGATGAAGAAAACCTCAATGGCTTCACCGATTGGTATGGCGCTACTTGGTGGATGGGCATGCCGGTAGTGATTGGCTCTTTGATTTCCATTGTCATGATTTTATTAAGTAATGATGGAACCAACCAAATGCCACTCAGTATCGTTTCATCAACTTCTCTGGCACATATTTTTGGTTTAGATATCTCATCAACATGGTTTGGCTTAGCCAATGCCTTTAGATTAGAATCACTTTTATCTATCTATATTGGCGCTGCTGCAATAGGGTCATGGACTAATTTTGCGTGGAACAAAAGCTTATTATTGTCGGCACTACCGACGATTATTATCTACAGCATTTGGGCTATCGTGATTGTTATTGGTTAATCATAGGTAATGAAATGTAGACTCAGCCAACCTAATTGCGCTGAGTCTTAATTATTTTAGGACGACGTTGTTTTATCACACACCATTTACTTATTCTTATTTATACGCTTAGGTCTAAAATATTCAGTATTGGCATAAAAACCTGCGTCTTGCTTGCCCCACCAGCCGGGGATCCCTAAAAAAGGTATGGGCGGTAATTTGTTCGCAAAAAAAGCGTCATCAACACGTCGCGCTAACAATGCATCAAGTAATGCGACTTGCAAACTTGGTCGTTGTACAAAAAAACCATCTTGCACTTCAATCCCTACCCATTTACCGGTTAACCCAATATGCGGATTAAGCAGCATTTCCAAATTAGCATGCCCAAATACAAATGCATCAACTTGATGTCCCCACTGCTGTTTATTTTCCACTAATGCCGATTGCCATTGATGTTGCAGTAATTGCTGCGGAACCGGACTATTGGCGGTATGCGCAATAATGACACCACATTCATCAAAATGCGTAATGTGATCTCGGACCTTTCCTCTTGGCAGTGCGCCATGTTTGGCGATATAGGCAATATGCAATTGATTTAAGCGTTGCTTAGTGCGCGGAAATTGATGCCAAATGGCGGCATTAAACGCATCATGCCAATTACGTCGAGTCGGAATCGACTGAGTTTGATGAATAAACCCTTCATAACCTAATGTTTCAAGTAACATTCCTGCTTCACTTGCAGTCTCAGGATCAGTAATAAAGGGCATAGGACCTGGCGCCAATTCATTTAAATCATCAGCTGTTGGCCATGCCGATAATTCGTTAAACGGCACGACGCTAAATAACGAAGTAAAGACAGGGTGATGACGGTATGAGTACAGTTGTGATAATGAATCTAAAGACATAATTAAGGGGTCGTTGCATCTATTTATGGTTTGCTTATACTGTGATCGTATTTTACAACAATAAGAGTCATAACATGAATAAAAAATATTGGGCTGGAAGCCTAGCAGCATGTGCTGCATTTACTCTACTCGGCTGCGTCCAACCGACACAGCAGACAGTGACCACAGCTGCAACTAAAAACACGCCGGTAGCTGCTGATAATTTTGCCAAAATGTATGCTAGCCTAAATGGCGATGTGATTAAACAGCATGCAAAAATACTCGCATCAGATGAATTTGAAGGACGTTTACCGACAACCATCGGTGAGCAAAAGACACTCGATTACATCATTAACAACTTAAAACAAATTGGTGTGGAACCAGGAAATGGTGATAGTTACTTACAAGAAGTGGCTTTAATGCAGATCACCGCATCACCAGATGCACAATTACAAATAGCTGAGCATACTTTTGACTACAAAACCGATATGGTCGTAAGCTCTAAACGTGAACAAGCGCAAATTGATCTCACGGATTCAGAGCTGGTGTTTGTTGGCTATGGCGTAAATGCACCTGAATATGACTGGAATGATTACGCCGGACTGGATGTGGCAGGTAAAACCGTCGTAATCTTAGTTAACGATCCGGGTTTTGAAAATCCAGATAGTGGCAAATTCCAAGGTTCAACCATGACGTATTATGGCCGTTGGAGTTATAAATATGAAGAAGCCAGTCGCCAAGGTGCAGCAGCAGCATTAATCGTGCATGAAACTGCCCCAGCATCTTATGGCTGGTCCGTTGTTGCGAATAGCTGGTCGGGTCCACAATACGGCTTAGTTTCAGATGACCAAGGTGCGTCGCGCGTTGCTGTAGAGGGCTGGTTAACATTAGAAGCGGCGCAACAGGTCTTTGCCTCTGCCGGTAGAGATTTTGCAACCGAAAAAGCTAAAGCACTGCAAGGACCTTATCATACTGCGATGGGGATTACCGCTTCAACTACCGTTAACAACGAGTTTGAAAAGTCCAAAAGCTACAATGTACTGGCGACAGTGAAAGGCTCTGAATTACCTGAAGAACATGTCATTTTCACCGCTCACTGGGATCACTTAGGTAAAGACGAATCTCTTGACGGTGATCAAATCTATAATGGTTTTCATGATAATGCGACCGGAACTGCTGCGGCATTAGAAATGGCCAGAGCATTTGCACAATCCACACCGGCACCGAAACGCTCAGTGAGCTTTTTGATTGTTACAGCAGAGGAACAAGGCTTACTTGGTTCTAAGTACTATGCTAACAACCCCATCATTCCACTGAATAAAACCGTTGCAAACATTAATATGGATGCGCTGAACGTGCTTGGTAAAACCAAAGACATCGCGGTCGTTGGCATGGGTAAATCCGATCTGGAAGCAAATCTGAAAATTGCAGCAGACAAACAAGGACGCGTATTAGCCCAAGAAGGTAGCCCTGAGGCGGGATATTATTATCGTTCAGACCATTTTAGTTTCGCCAAGCAAGGTGTACCTGCGTTATATGCTGATGGTGGAAATATTCCCTTTGATGAAGCAACGGCTGCATATCGTAAAAGAATTAACGTGATCGTCCGAGGTTGTTACCATCAAGTCTGTGATCAGTATCGAGATAGTTTTGATTTTTCAGGCATTGAACAAGACGCACGCTTATTATTTGATGTCGGTTATCAAGTCGCTAATGGAGATAAATGGCCACAATGGTCTGCGACCAGCGAGTTCCAACGTCAGCCATAATGTGCTGTTTTTATCACCAAAAATGAATATTTGGCATGCTTGATTTAAAAAAAGCATCGGTAATGAAGATTTTCCGGTGCTTTTTTATATCTTAGACTCATTTATGCTTGCAATTTCCATGTAAAATGGCACAGTTAGACCCGTAGCGAATTAAAAAATAAAACCAACATATTTCGCACACCTAAATGCACCTCCCTCTCTCTTTTTATTTTAAATTCAGAGAAACGACAGACAGTGTAAGCCATTTAAAACTAGTCAACAGAGAGAACCAATTATATGTGTGGTATTTTCGGGATCCTGGACATCAAATCAGATGTTGCAGAATTACGCACGCAAGCCCTAGAGCTTTCCAAATTACTTCGTCATCGCGGCCCAGACTGGTCTGGGATTTGGAATAATGATAAAGCAATTTTATGCCACGAACGTCTCGCTATTGTAGACGTCGATACCGGCGCTCAGCCACTCATCTCCAGTAATGGCAAACAAGCCCTAGCGGTCAATGGCGAAATATATAATCACAAAGCGCTAGCTGATGAATATGCAGCAGATTATGACTTTGCAACTAAATCAGATTGTGAAGTGATCATACCGTTATATCAGCGTTTTGGACCGGAGTTTATTGATAAGCTTGAAGGTATGTTTGCATTTGTAATTTATGATGAAACGAGTAACACTTACCTCATTGCACGTGACCATATCGGTATAATTCCTTTATATACAGGTTATGACGAGAATGGTAATTTCTACGTTGCTTCAGAAATGAAAGCGCTTGTACCTGTTTGTAAAACAGTTTCAGAATTCCCACCTGGACACTATTTAGATAGTTCGACAGGTAAATTAGTTAAATATTATCAGCGTGACTGGATGAGTTATGACGCTGTTAAAGACAATGAAACCAATTTAGAAGATTTAAAAGCAGCATTTGAAAAAGCCGTTAAGTCTCACCTTATGTCTGATGTACCCTACGCGGTATTATTATCAGGCGGATTGGATTCGTCATTAGTCTCTGCTGTTGCCGCTCAATACGTAGCAAAACGTGTTGAAGATGGCGATCAAAGTGATGCATGGTGGCCTCGTCTGCACTCTTTCGCAGTGGGTCTTGAAGGTGCGCCAGATTTACTCGCCGCCAAAAAAGTAGCCGATATGATTGGTACAGTGCACCATGAAGTGCACTTTACGATCCAAGAAGGCTTGGATGCTATTCGTGATGTTATCTATTATCTAGAAACATATGACACGACGACTATCCGTGCAGCCACCCCGATGTACCTAATGACGCGCAAAATCAAAGCGATGGGCATAAAAATGGTTCTTTCCGGAGAAGGTGCTGATGAGATATTTGGTGGTTATTTATATTTCCATAAAGCGCCTAACGCGAAAGAATTCCACGAAGAAACAGTGCGCAAACTTGACCGCTTGCATATGTTCGATTGTGCTCGTGCAAACAAATCAACTTCCGCATGGGGTGTTGAAGCGCGTGTTCCATTCTTGGACAAAGAGTTCATCGATGTTGCTATGCGTTTGAATCCAAAAGATAAAATGTGTGTCGACGGCAAAATGGAAAAGTGGATCTTGCGTAAAGCGTTTGATGACAACACTTACCTACCGGATGAAGTCTTATGGCGTCAAAAGGAACAATTTGGTGATGGTGTGGGTTATTCGTGGATTGATTCAATCCGTGATTTTGTTGCAGAACAAGTTAGTGATCAGCAATTGGCAAATGCGGGTTTCCGTTTCCCAATCAATACTCCGGATACGAAAGAAGGTTATTTCTACCGTACTATCTTTGAAGGGTATTTCCCGCAAGAATCTGCGGCTCAATGTGTACCAGGCGGTAAATCCATCGCGTGTTCGACTGTTGAAGCATTAGAGTGGGATGCAAGCTTTAAGAACAACGCTGATCCTTCAGGTCGTTCGATGAAAGACGTACATAAAAACCAAGAGCAATAATTGGTTAAACACTCATGGGTTGATTTGGTACCACAATGCCTTATCAGCCAATGGCGTGTTGATTGGTAGTAAAGGGTTTTTAAGCGTCAGCAATGTACGCTTATTTAGCCTCAACTGCTGCAACATATCTAGATACGTTGCATTAAATAGTTTATCAAACGAACCATCTGCTACAGCCATCTCCAATCCTGTCGTTAATAACCTCCCTAATATCACATCGCGCTGATTCACAAAAAAGTACGTTGCCGCAGGGTATTGTAGGACAAAGTTTGGTTCAATCAACAATGCTTTAGTAAGTTCAGGTTGAGCTAGCTCGCCAAATACTTCAATAATAGAACGCGGAAACATATCCGCTTGTTTACGATGCATAATGGTAAATGCTTCATCATAATTTGTCGCACTGACAACATTAAATCCATTTGCTTGTAAAATTTTTAGATCCGGCCAATCCATACCTTGCACAGCATAGTTATCTCGTAATTTTGAGCTTTCGAGTTGCGATAATTTTTCCGGATTAACTAATAATACGCGCCATCCAATCAAGCCTTTATAAAGTGGGATCCGGATCGGTAAAAAATCTTCCTCGCGTTTATCATCCGTCATCGCCCACACAACGTTGACCGTTCGGTTATTACTGAGCAACTTAAACGCTTTACCTTGCAATAATACATCATTAGATTCAACAAGCTCATAGCGCACACCCGTTTTTTGTAAAGCTAGCTCTAATACATCAACGATATATTGAGCATGAATACTATTTTGTACCGGTTGTTTAGGGTAGTTAATGGTCCAGACTGCGGCAAAACTGCAGCTAGAGAAAAACCCGAGTAAGACAGTGCTTATCACGAAGATACGGCGACATGAAGACTGACAACATGAATAAAAACTGCGCATAGGAACCTAATTCAAGACAGAGGTGAAGTAAGTTAACTGTAACAGTAATCGTAATTTATTCAATCCCAATAAATTTATGGGTCTGTAAAGATAAGCGCCAGTTATGTTTGATACAGGTAGCGACTGCTAATTCTGTTGCTCGTGCCTGTTGCGAAATGGGCTGTAAGTAAATCAAGGTATCATCCGTTACTGGACATTCGACCAATAGCGCCTGCAATTCATCCACGTGTTTTTGCATGGCAATCGCATGTTTGATTTCATTCGCACGAGCCATCACCTGTGGCAATATGGGAAGTTTACCTGGCATATTAATTTTCGGTGAAACCGTAACAAACACATCTTTATGGCACAACAAAGCAAACGTACCACTAGTTTCAATTTGTACACTCCAACCTTGAGCCAGTAACTCAGTAGTTAACGGTAATAGATCGTGCATCGCCGGTTCCCCTCCGGTAATCACAATATGCCTAGCTTGATAACCACGTTTACTATACTCGTCTAAGAATCCAGCAACGCTCATATAAGCATGCGTGGGTGCCTCTGCATTTTTTTCACGCAACTGAGTCACCGTAATAATATCTTCATTCGCAACTGGCCAAGTATGTTGCGTATCACACCATGGACAACCAACAGGACAACCTTGTAGCCTTAAAAAGACCGAAGGCACACCGGTAAATCGACCTTCTCCTTGAATAGATTCAAAGATTTCATTGACCGGGTATTGAACGGTTGCTGACATAGTAGACCCTTAAATAGTAGAAAACGTAACACTAGCATTGGAGAAGTGAGCATAATACATTAAAATAGCGTTATAAAAAAATCATTCACTACACATGGCGATTCATGACGATGACAATCCCTTCAATTAAGAAAAAAGCAGTACTCATTTATTCCGGTGGAATGGATTCTTTCACCTTATTGCATCATATTTTGGCTTCAGGTTTAGCGCGTTCAGATATTGCCGCATTGACGTTTAATTATGGCCAAAAACATGTCAAAGAAGTCGAATATGCAAAGCATGTGTGTGCTGAATTAGGTATCGAGCATAAGGTTGTTGATATCAGCGCGATTAATTCATTGTTAGGCGGCTCATCATTAACTGACGACATAGCGATCCCTGAAGGGCATTATGAAGCTGATAATATGAAATCCACAGTCGTGCCTAACCGAAATATGATTTTACTATCCCTTGCCATTGCCTATGCCGTGTCACTTGAAGCCGACACGGTGTATTACGGCGCGCATAGCGGTGATCATGCGATTTATCCAGATTGTCGACCTGAGTTTGTACAAAAAATGGATGAAGTCAGTCGCATCGCTAACTTTCAACCTGTTGCTATTAGTACGCCTTTTGTTGATATGAGTAAAATTGATATCTTGGCCCGAGGTATGGATCTAGGTTTAGATTACACGCATACTTGGACCTGCTATAACGGTCGGGAAAAAGCGTGTGGTAAATGTGGTGCTTGCGTTGAACGACTTGAAGCGTTTAGCAGCAATCAACAAGTCGATCCTATCCCTTACGAGTAGTAAATAATTGCGCTAATGCATTTTACTTGGTGCATTAGCGTCGTTGTGATTCAGAAACAAAATGACTCAGTTCTTTGATTAAATGCCGCAATACGGGATTGAGTCGCGTGTTTTTTCCATTCATGACAAACAGCTCATGCTCAAACGGAAATAGTTCTCCTCCCCCAATTGGCACTAATCCTAATGCCACACCTTGTTCTTTTGCCATATAATCGGGTAGTAAACCGACATATTCTCCCGTCATGATCGCCGCCATACAGACATCAAATGAATCAGAAAATGTTTGGATCGTCATGCGAGCGTTATCATTAATATAATTTGAGGAAGACAAACCTGAAATACCGATCGCAGGATAGTCTTCAATATTGATAGAACTGGGCAACTCGTCTTTATACTTGGCTAAGGGATGAGACGGTGCACAATATAAACGACCATTAAACGTTGTCCCTGTAGGATGAAAAACCACCGATTCAGGCTTCACCATGTCATAAGTTGCGAGCACTAAGTGGCACTCACCCGACAAAGCAACATGCTCCACTTCATTGTATAAACGATTTTGGATATTAATATGGATATCATCGAATTTTTTCATCGTGGATTTGACGGCTCTACTGACCCCTAAGTGCACAGACAGAGGTAAGCCTGACATCAAGACCAATGTCACATGACCCGAATAATCATCATGGAGGTTTTTCAGATTGAAGACAAAGTTATCAAACGCATTAAAAATACGTTTGGTTTCTTGGTAAACGACCTCACCTTCTTTCGTAATTTGAAAGCCTCCGCGACCGCGGTGACATAAGATCAAATCGAGACGTTCTTCTAATTTTTTGATAGCTGCGCTGATATTGGGGCGTTGCATCCGTAAAACTGGCTCCGCGGCTGTAAATCCGTTACACGAAGCTACCGCATAAAAAACCCGAAGTAATTTAATATCGGATTCTTGCAAGCGACTAAGCATAAATGTACCTTAGGTTAACTCTATTGTTTAGGTATGAATTGCAATACCATATAGCTTAGTCTAGATTACCTAGTGTGCAAGTTTATTACTTTATCACCTACCCGTATTATACGAATAGCTTAGTGAACTCAATTACGAAATTTTGACAATTTCACGACGGAGCGTTTCAATATCATCACGCAGTGACGCTGCCTTTTCAAACTCCAGTTCCCGTGCTGCTTCAAACATAGTTTTCTCCAACTCAGCTACTTTGGCCATCATTTGTGTCGCCGTCATTTTCTGGTACGTTTTTTCCTTCTCAGCAATTTTACGCAAACGCACTTTGCCTGACGCTGGATGCGCCGAATCATCGCCGATATCCATGATATCGGTAATCGGTTTATTTAATGCTTGAGGCACTATGCCGTTAGCTTTATTGTGGGCTATTTGTATATTACGACGACGATCCGTTTCGTCCATGGCTCGCTGCATTGATCCGGTAATGCGATCAGCATACAATATTGCTCGTCCATTCAAGTGACGAGCTGCCCGCCCAATTGTTTGGATTAAAGCTTTGTCTGCCCGCAAAAAACCCTCTTTATCTGCATCTAAAATAGCAACTAAAGATACTTCTGGCATATCCAATCCTTCACGCAACAGGTTAATACCGACAATCACGTCAAAAATACCAATACGTAAATCACGAATAATTTCAATCCGTTCAACCGTATCAATGTCAGAATGAATATAACGAACTTTGACCCCATTTTCATTGAGGTATTCGGATAAATCCTCCGCCATGCGTTTAGTCAAAGTCGTAATCAAAACACGTTCATTTAGAGCGACACGTTTATGAATTTCCGAAAGAACATCATCAACTTGTGTTCCTACAGGCCTGATTTCAATTTGTGGATCGAGTAACCCCGTAGGCCGCACTAATTGCTCAACTACATCACCATCACAGCGTTCTAGTTCGTATTTTGCAGGTGTTGCAGATACGTAGATCGTTTGCGGTGCAATATGTTCAAATTCATCAAATTTTAACGGTCGATTATCTAAAGCTGAAGGCAAGCGAAAACCATATTCCACTAAGGTTTCTTTGCGTGACCGATCGCCTTTGTACATAGCACCAATTTGTGACACCGTGACATGCGATTCATCTATCATTAACAGCCCATCTTTAGGGAAATAATCAATTAACGTGGGAGGCGGCTCACCCGGCGCTCGACCAGATAAATAACGCGAATAGTTTTCAATCCCGGAGCAATACCCAAGTTCAAGCATCATTTCTATGTCAAATTGGGTACGCTGGGAAATACGCTGCTCTTCTATGAGTTTATTCGCTCCCAACAGCTGTGCTTTGCGAGAGGTGAGTTCGGTCTTGATCCGTTCAATCGCTTCAACGATTTTTTCACGCGGAGTAACATAATGCGTTTTTGGAAATACGGTTGCACGCGCAACTTTTTTATCGACTGCGCCCGTAAGAGGATCAAATAAGCTTATTTGATCAATTTCTTCATCGAACAATTCTACCCGTACAGCTTGTTTTTCACTATCGGCAGGAAAAATATCAATCACATCACCGCGCACGCGGAAGGTCCCTCTTTCAAAGGCAACATCATTACGCTTATATTGTAATTCGGCTAGACGGCGTAAAATATCACGTTGGTCCATCGTATCGCCTTGGCGAAAATGTAACAGCATTTTCATATACGATTCCGGATCTCCCAAACCATATATGGCTGAAACACTGGCAATTATAATAACGTCGCGACGTTCCATCAACGCTTTAGTAGCAGACAGACGCATCTGTTCTATGTGGTCATTAATAGAGGAATCTTTTTCTATAAAGGTATCAGTGCTTGGTACATAAGCTTCAGGCTGATAATAATCGTAATATGACACGAAATATTCAACCGCATTGTTTGGGAAAAATTCTTTCATCTCTCCATATAGCTGTGCGGCTAAGGTTTTGTTATGTGCCATGATCAACGTCGGACGCTGTACACTATTTATGACATTCGCCATCGTAAAGGTTTTACCTGATCCAGTTACCCCAAGTAATGTTTGGCAGGCTAAACCGTCATTAATCCCTTCAACTAAACTTGCAATGGCTTTGGGTTGGTCCCCTGCAGGTGAATACTTAGATTGTAACTCGAACATTTTTGTCATAACTGCTTTAATCGCCAATAGTAGATGAATCGGTAAGGGTGTGAATTTGTCGACGGAACCAAAAGAAAGAAATACCGGCCATAACAAAATTTGCCAACACCGCACCACTGAATAATCCAATCAACCCATACCATATACTGCCCAAGTAACAAAAAGGCACAAAAAATAAAAATAATCGCAATGTATTTAAGATTAATGCAGCCATGGGTTGGTGCAGCGCATTGAATGCCGAATTAGTGAGAACGACTACGCCTTGAACGCCATAGCCTAATGGGACAATCATTAAGAATAGTGCAATTAATGTCGCCACATTTTCTTCTTTAGCAAACACCTGTGCAATGTAATCTGATGTCAGATACATTAACCCGAACACTAACAACTGAAATCCAAGCACAAAAGTTACCGCAAGTTTATAAGCGGCATTGACACGAGCGATATTATTCGCACCCATATTTTGTGATATTAAAGGCGGTAGCGTCATTGACAGTGCGAGCATAACAATACAGGCTATTGATTCTAGACGTCCACCGACTCCCCACGCAGCAACGGCAGCATCACCATAACCGGCAACAATAGCAGTGACTACACCCGCCGCCATTGGCGTGAGCATATTCGCTCCGGCTGCAGGTAAACCAATTTTGAATATACCTTGTACGTTTTGGGTAAATTCGGTCATAGTCAATAAACGTGGAGTCATTAACTCACGCTTAATAAGCAGGACAATAATCCAAATGACGCCGACGCCCCATGCAATCGCAGTCGCGATAGCTGCACCTTGTATACCTAACCCGGGCATAGGACCATAGCCAAATATTAATAGAGGATCCAATGCGACATTAATTGCGCCACCGACAGCCATGATTAAACTCGGTGTTTTGGTGTCTCCAGCTGCACGTAAAACGCTATTGCCAACCATTGGCAACGCTAACAATATACCTGCTACATACCACACATTCATGTAATCTGTGATGTGGACTAATAATTCAGGGCTTGCACCAAGTAACGTAAAGATAGGATCAATGGTATTGATACCAACAATGGATAAAATACCGACTAAAAAGACAACAGTCATTAATGCTGTCGTAGCTACTAAACGCGCTTTGACATGTTCATTGGCTCCTAAAAGCCTGCCGATAACAGCTGAAGTCCCAATGCCGAGTCCAATATTTAAACTAATAACCGTAAACGTCACTGGAAACGTAAAACTGATTGCTGCTAGTTCTTGTGTACCTAATAGACTAACAAAAAACGTATCGACTAAACCAAATGTCATCAACATGATCATGCCAAAAATCATAGGGATGGTCATATCCATTAATGTTTTTTTGATATTTCCTTCGAGCATACGATTTGCGGGGGTCGTGGATTGAGTCATTTTTACTTAGTCATTACCATTTTTGTCGTTTCAAGTAGCAGGATATCATGATTTGTTTTATTCGCGGAGTTAATCCCCTCAACCTTTTTGTAGTAATTGTATGCAAAGGGATGGCTCGCTTTAGTAGGTGTCTCTATTTTTTTTACATCAGCGTCAATTTTTTGACTAAAAAGCGATCAACTTAAACAGATGTAATCATTTTAGTAACGTTATACACATCTCTTGGTTCAAAATAAAATTACGCTTAAAAAACAACATGAAAGAGTAAAACACTATCTTAAAAAACAGTAAACATCTGAAATATAAATACTTTTTACTGTCAATAGTAATATTTTTGCAAAAACCTATTGACCTGCTTATTTGGTTCATTAATCACCATTTACAAAGTCATGCACATACTTATCCACAGTTTTGGTGGATAAGTAAAAAAAACCTTATATGACAAAGTATTGACTCCTTTTATTCAAATTTAAAGTTAGTAAACACAAACCCATAAGCGCCTATTTTATTAAGGGCTCACATTAACAACTGTACTTTTGAACAGTATATAAGAGTTTTTAATCACCAATCGAGCTATCTATATTCTTTTTAGAAATAAAAAGAAAAGTGAAAATAAATTATGTTTTTAGTTGACAGAATCGCTCGCGATATTTAATATTCGCGCTCGTTGAAATCTTCGCTTCCCCCTTAGCTCAGCTGGTTAGAGCGACGGACTGTTAATCCGCAGGTCCCCCGTTCGAGTCGGGGAGGGGGAGCCATCTTCATTGGCTCATGCATAAACTTTACACCTAATCTTATTAATATCCTAGTTTCACCCTCTAATCATACTTTATCCATTGTTTCTTAAGCCATTTCATCAGATAATGCTTATGTTGTTTACAACATTATTTTTCTTAACACATTTTCATGAATGATACCCAATAATTATGCTTACTGAATTTATCCTATTGTTGATAAGTACCGTACTGGTGAACAATTTCGTGCTAGTTCAATTTCTTGGTCTATGCCCTTTTATGGGAGTGTCAGGCAAATTGGAAACAGCTATCGGTATGTCAATGGCCACGACCTTTGTACTTACGCTAGCCTCGGTATGCAGCTATCTTATAGAGACCTATTTACTAGCCGCATTCGGTTTAGAATATTTACGCACTTTAAGCTTTATTTTAGTTATTGCGGTTGTTGTGCAGTTTACAGAAATGGTTGTGCAAAAGACCAGCCCTACTCTATACCGTTTACTCGGCATATTCTTGCCGTTGATTACGACTAACTGTGCAGTACTTGGTGTAGCTTTATTAAATATAAAAGAGCAACATTCTTTAATGGAGTCGGCTATATACGGCTTTGGCGCTGCGGTTGGGTTTTCCTTAGTATTGATTTTATTTTCAGCCATGCGTGAACGTCTTGCCGCAGCAGATGTACCTTCGCCATTTAAAGGCGCGTCCATTGCGATGATCACTGCAGGTTTAATGTCATTAGCCTTCATGGGCTTTACTGGCTTGGTAAAACTCTAATGACCTTACTTACAGCTCTACTTATTATTGGTACCTTGGCGCTCATATTCGGTGCGATTTTGGGGTATTCCGCGATTAAATTTAAGGTTGAAGCCGACCCGCTCGTCGAACAAATCGATGCGCTACTGCCTCAAACTCAATGTGGTCAATGTGGTTACCCAGGTTGTAAACCTTATGCTCAAGCGATTGCAAACGGCGACGAAATTAATAAATGTCCCCCAGGTGGCGATGCAACGATCAAAAAGCTAGCTGATTTAATGGGGGTTGAACCCAAACCATTAGATGGCGATCACGGTGTTGAGGATGTCAAAAAAGTTGCCTATATCCGTGAAGCTGAATGCATTGGCTGTACTAAGTGTATCCAAGCCTGCCCTGTCGATGCAATTATTGGTGCATCAAAACAAATGCATACGGTGATTATCGATGAATGTACCGGCTGTGATCTCTGTGTCGCGCCCTGCCCCGTTGATTGCATTGATATGGTGCCAGTAAAACCGACACCACAAACTTGGCAGTGGGAATTAGGAAAAGGGGTCGGTGACATCCCAATCAAACAGGTACTGTGATGGTTAATAAATATATGATTGATGCTGAGCACGTTGTCGCCCAATTAAACCAAGGTAGACTATTTGATTTTTCTGGTGGCGTTCACCCACCACAACAAAAATCGTTATCCAACACGACTCCAATCAATACGATTCAAGAGCCATCTGTCTTGTATATCCCCATTAAACAGCATATTGGTACCCAAGGTAACATCTGTGTTGTTGTCGATCAGCATGTCGCTAAGGGAGAGGCGTTAACGCAATCAAGTAATCCATTTGCCGTGCCAGTGCATGCATCGACATCCGGTATCATTAAAGCGATCACTCAGCACCCGAGTGCGCATCCTTCAGGTATTCCTGAAATGACCATTACCCTTGAGCCTGATGGCCAAGCACAATGGCAATTAATGCCACTACTAACCGACTACACCAAGGTCGAGCAGGTTGTGCTGCTCGAGCGCATTTGCCAAGCTGGCATAACCGGTCTGGGCGGAGCTGGGTTTCCAACACATCTAAAAAGTAATCCACAAAAACCCGTTGAATGTTTAATCATCAATGGGGTTGAGTGTGAGCCATACATTAGCAGCGACGATCGCATCATGCGCGAACATGCGTGGCAAATTAAACAAGGGATTGATATTTTACGCCATATCGTAAAACCCAAACAGATCATTATTGCAGTCGAAGACAATAAGCCCCAAGCACTGGATGCACTGAAAACCGCCTGTTTAGAAGACAATGGTATTACCATTACGAGTGTTCCCACTAAATATCCATCCGGTGGCGAAAAGCAACTGATCCAAATACTCACGGGTGAAGAAGTCCCGCATGATGGTTTACCGATTGATATTGGCTGTTTGATGTACAACGTAGGTACTTGTTTTGCAATTGCTGATGCCGTTTTACACGGTAAAGCGTTGGTTCAACGTGTCGTGACACTGACCGGCAAAGCTTTGGCTCAGCCGCAAAATGTGTGGGCATTACTCGGCACACCGATTAGTCATTTACTCGATATAGCTCATTATGACCCAAGTAAACAGTTGGTAAAAAAAGTCATTATGGGCGGACCTATGATGGGGTTTACTGCAGTGAACGATACGGTTCCTGTAGTTAAAATTACTAATTGCTTATTGGTCCCAGACAAACAAGAACTCCCTGACATTGAAGATGAACGCGCTTGTATTCGCTGCGGTTTATGTGCTGAAGCGTGTCCAGCTGGTTTATTACCACAACAGTTATTTTGGCATAGTAAAGCCAAAGAATACGACAAAGCCCAAGCTTATAATCTCGATGCGTGTATTGAATGCGGTGCGTGTGCCTATGTGTGTCCTTCCGAAATTCCGTTGGTGCACTATTACCGTAAAGCCAAAACCGATATAAAGCATATTGCCCTAGAAAAAGAAAAATCTGAAAAAGCACGGGAACGGTTTGAGGCGCGCCAAGCTCGACTATTAGCCGACAAACAAGCCCGTGAAGAAAAACATCGCCTAGCTGCTGAGGCACGCAAAAAGACCATGGATAATAAAGGCAATGACGCCAAGGATAAAATTGCTGCAGCACTAGCTCGCGCGAAAGCAAAGCGCGCTGCTGCGCAAAACAACTCACCTAGTGATTCGGATAAATAATTTCATGCAGTTTTCGTTATCAAGTTCACCTCATAACCGTGTCCGTCGTGATACGGGTCAAGTCATGCGAATGGTTTGTTATGCTTGTATCCCAGGAGTGATAGCACAAACTTGGTTTTTTGGTTGGGGCACCATCATTCAAATTACCTTAGCGATGCTCACTGCTGTCGTCACTGAAGCCACTATTTTAGAGCTTCGTAAGAAAAACGTCTCGCGGGGTATACGTGATTATTCTGCTGTTTTGACTGCGCTGTTATTGGGTATTTGTTTACCGCCGTTGGCACCTTGGTGGTTAGTTGTGATTGGCACTTTTTTTTCCATCGCTATCGTCAAGCAACTTTACGGTGGATTGGGCTTTAATATGTTCAACCCAGCTATGACAGGCTACGTGGTATTATTAATATCCTTTCCTATCTCCATGTCAGCTTGGCTCCCAGTACAAACTATGGCGCAAACGTCATTTGGATTGTTTGATGCAATAAGTTTGATTTTCACCGGCTTCACCCAAACCGGATATAACTTAGCGCAATTACAATTAGGGATTGATGGCATCACCCAAGCAACCCCGCTAGATGCTGTGCGTACGGGCTTACTTAGCGGAATGACTTACTCTGAAACCTTGAACGCAACTATTTTTAGCTCCGATTGGGGTTGGTCATATGGTTGGAGTAGTGTTGCCCTCGCCTATTTATTCGGTGGTTTGGTGTTATTACAGCAACGGATCATTAATTGGCAAATGCCATTTAGTATGCTGTTTGGCGTGATCTTAACCGCAGGATTTTTAAGCATGCTCGCACCCGATCAAACTGGCTCAATTATCTATCATTTGTTTTCTGGGGCTGTCATGTTCGGCGCATTTTTTATCGTGACCGATCCTGTTTCTGGCTCAACAACGGACAAAGGACGTATTATTTTTGGGCTTCTCATTGGATTTTGGACAGTTATCATTCGCACCTATGGAGGTTACCCTGATGCGGTCGCTTTTGCTGTAGTGATTATGAATATTGCAGTCCCATTAATTGACTACTACACACAACCTCGTGTTTATGGGCATAAATCATGAATTCTGATTCAATAACTAACACGAGAAAAAACGCATTAATATTAGGTGCATTTGCGCTAATCACGACGCTATTAATTGCCATTACCTATCTTGGCACCAAAGACACCATAGCCGAACAACAACAACGCATGCTGTTACGTGTCATTAATGATGTTGTGCCTAGTGGTAGCTTTAGTAACGATATCCAGCATGATTGCGCGGCATTACCGATAGACTCGCAGTTAGGCGATGGCGCGGATTTAAAAGCGTACAGAGGCTTTACAGATATTATTGGAGAACCGTCCAGCACCGTGGTGCAATCACAACTTACCAGCGTGGCTATAGAAACCATTGCGCCTGACGGTTACAGTGGTGATATTCGTTTGATCATAGGGATTTCTGGTCAATATTTACGGACAGTCACAGGAGTTCGCGTGCTCGATCATAAAGAGACCCCAGGATTGGGTGATAAAATTGATTTACGGATTAATGATTGGATATTAAGTTTTAATCAACAAACCTATGTGCCTGGACGCGAAGATAATTGGGCAGTGAAAAAAGACGGTGGCCAATTTGATGCATTTACCGGTGCAACTATTACGCCTAGAGCAGTTATCAATGCCGTATTAAACGCCGTGCTCTATGTTCAAGCTCATCAACGTGATATTGCATTAGCACCGAACCAATGCGCATTGATCCAGCAACTGGACATATCCGAGCCAATAGGAGAGGATCATGAGTGAATTTAAAGAACTTACATGGCAAGGATTGTGGAATAACAACCCAGCCTTGGTACAATTATTAGGACTTTGTCCCTTACTTGCGGTAACGACTACAGCGATTAATGGTCTTGGTTTAGGTTTAGCGACATTATTGGTCTTGGTTGGCTCTAACATTACCGTGTCATTGGTGCGTAACTTTGTCCCTAATGAAATCCGTATTCCGATTTTTGTCATGGTTATAGCTGCCTTTGTGACGATCGTACAATTAGTCATGAATGCTTATACCTATGAGCTGTATCTTGCATTGGGAATTTTTATCCCTTTGATAGTCACTAACTGTGCCATTATCGGACGAGCCGAGGCGTATGCCTCCAAAAACCCGGTCAAAGAATCTGCTTATGATGGTTTTATCATGGGTGCGGGATTTGCATTGGTCTTAGTATTTTTAGGTGGAATGCGTGAGTTAATCGGTAGTGGCAGTCTCTTTAGTGGTGCCAATTTGTTACTAGGCGCGTGGGCTGTTGATTTAAAAATCCAACTGTTTACGCCGGAGCAACCATTTTTATTAGCAATACTTCCTCCCGGTGCGTTTATCGGCATGGGTCTGATTATAGCGCTTAAGAATATTATGGATACGCGCATGGCACGTTGGTTTGCCCCGAAAAAAGAAAAAGTGGTTGCCCGAGCTCGCGTAACGACTGAAGCTAGTTAACTCCGGATTGTCTTATGAATAACGCTAAACGTCGCGAGATCCTAACTCGCTTACGTAACGAAAATCCTCATCCAAAAACAGAGCTCAATTATAGCTCACCATTCGAATTACTTGTCGCAGTCACACTCTCCGCACAAGCTACCGATGTTGGCGTAAATAAAGCCACGGATAAATTATTTCCCGTCGCGAATACACCTGAAGCAATCTATGCCTTAGGCGTTGATGGGCTAAAAAGCTATATCAAAACTATTGGTTTGTTTAACAGCAAGGCGGAGAATGTTCACAAAGCCTGTAAAATGTTGATTGATTTGCATGGTTCAGCCGTACCAGAAAACCGTGAAGCCTTGGAAGCGTTGCCAGGTGTAGGTCGTAAAACAGCAAATGTAGTATTAAACACCGCGTTTGGCTGGCCTGTAATAGCAGTAGACACCCATATATATCGAGTGAGTAACCGCACCAAATTAGCCATGGGAAAGACTGTCGAAAAAGTCGAAGAAAAACTGATTAAAGTGATCCCCGCAGAGTTTAAAGTGGATGTGCATCATTGGTTGATCTTGCACGGCCGCTATACCTGTATTGCGCGCAAGCCTCGCTGCGGCTCGTGCATTATTGAGGATTTATGTGAGTTTAAGGACAAGATTGATGAATGAACAACAACGATAACATCCCCACTTATGGCGCTTTAAACAACTGCACGACGACCCGTCGATTGAATCCTTGCAGGAGTTTTTTATCCGGCGCGATACTTCGTTTTTCACTGTACGCCGTTACTTCAATGCGGCTATCATCTATGCCATTTTCGGTAAAAAATGATTTAATTTTATCCGCTCTCGCTTGGGTTATATTTAAACTAGAGGTTTGACCTAACAGCGCATCGGTATGACTATCTACCAATACCAAACTCAACTCATTATCATATTTTAAATATTCTGCTACTTGGTCTAAACGGCCTTGGGCATACGGTGTTAATTTGTGGCTATTGGGCTGAAATGTCAAAATAGTAAACGCAATATCTTCCAAGCTATATGGCAATAACTGTGCAGTGCAATCTACAAAATCTTGATAAGCTGGCATAAAATTCGCGGTATTGAGGCTGACCATCACGGTATCATTTTGATTATACCAGTCTTGATACTGAAACGTTGGCCACAGCCCTTTTTCAAGCTCGGTCAATAACGTCCATGCCATTGCCTTGGGCAATTCGGGTTGAAATTGACGCTGCAACTTCATCTTAGTTAACAGCCTAGTCGGTGTGCCAGGCATCCACTTAGGGGCCATAGAATAGACCGCTGCTTGGGCATAGGTATCAGGCAACATGCGCATTTTCATCCCAAAATGCATATTGAGTTGATTTGACGCGGCTGAACTAAATTGCGCCTCACCAAAGCGATCAATTTGATGAATTAATCTACATTCAAGCCGGTTTGATTGCGGATCTAATGTCCAAGAAGAAGTCTCAACTTTAGCAGCATATTGACGGACAGCCCGATCCGCATAACTGGGGAAAACCACAGTCAGACTTAATAATACCAATACATGTAATGCTCTAATCACAGGCAACCTCTCAAACAACATACTTTATTATCGTCAATTTACGAAAAAGGTTTAATCATCGCGACTAAGCTTTGCTAGAACTTCGTGGCAGAAATTGCGATAATAGAGGCTTAGATATTTGAATTAAGGCTACGTGTTGTCTCATCCAGAATTAAAAGATCGATTTCGTAATTACTTTCCTGTCATCATTGATGTTGAAACTGCGGGTTTTAATGCTCAAACCGATGCATTATTAGAAATTGGTGCGGTGACTATCCGTATGGATGAACATGGGATCATGCATCCAGATAAAGAATTTCACTATCATGTGGAACCGTTTGCCGGTGCTAACATTGAACAAGCAGCATTAGATTTTAATGGCATCAAACTCGACTGTGCATTACGTGGTGCCGTAAGTGAAAGTGAAGCGATGAAAGGCTTGTGTAAAGCCATCAGTAAAAGCCAAAAGGCCGCAGAGTGCCAACGTTCAGTTATCGTGGCACACAATGCAAGTTTTGATATGGGCTTTATTAATGCCGCCTTGGCTCGCACGAAGGTAAAACGCCCTCCATTTCATCCGTTTGTCTCGTTTGATACGACGTCTTTGGCTGCGTTAACGCTGGGTCAAACCGTATTAATCAAAGCTTGTGAAGCTGCACAAATTCCGTTTGATCAACAACAAGCGCATGGCGCATTATATGATGCACAGCGTACAGCCGAGTTATTTTGTTTTATGATGAATCGCTACAAAAACTTAGGCGGCTGGCCGTTAGCGCAACCCAGTGACAGTGAAGTCGAGATTGACAGCGAAAATGAAAATATCAATGAGGACGAACGCGAATAACATCTTAATCATTAACTAAATATGGGCATATTAATAATGCCCATCAACATCACCCAACCTGCGAAAAACACTTTAACCTGATAGGGGTTGAGCCATAACACGATGTATTTCGCGACACTTCCCCCAATAATCGCGCCTATGCCAGCAAAACAAGCAATCGGATAGATAATCATACTGTTGCCGGTAAACAGATCGAATAGGCTATGATGTGCATCACCTAACACTAACACATCGAAAAAAGCACCTGAAACAACATCAGAAACAACATAGTATAATACACCGCCCCACACCGACAATGCACTGAGCATAACCGCAACAGCAATACTCAATGTGACACTATAGCGCCGTAAAATTAAATATACCGCAACCAATTCGCCAACGCCCACTGATAACCACGCTGTAATCAGCCCGCCAATATACGCAGTTACCGCTAAAGCAATGCAATCAAATGTGGTGATTTTTTGTGGGTGTTCTTTGGCTTTGAGCCGACTTAATGATGCGAATATAGCGCATGCTAAGAATATAGAAAAAGAACCAAAGACCCAATGTAACGAGTCTTCTGCAGAACTTATCCACGTATGCAACGGACTATATTGCACTGTCCAAATGCCTGCAATAGCATACGGAACAGTAAGTAGTAATAATTTAGGTAGCACCGCCCAAATAGAATGACTATGCGTATTTGCGTATTTAGATTTTAGGTAGTGATCTCGCCATGCAATACTACCAGCGACCATGCCAAAACACTGAATAGCAAAACTTGTCGCAACAATCTCCGTTGAAGCAAGATTAAGTTGATTAAAAATGGGTACAAAAATCACCCCACCACCGGCACCAGTAGCATTAGCAAATATTGCACCGACGACGCCTAGTAGCACAAAGCGACTCTGCTCGATAAAAACAGTAATAGGTTCAGGTTGCTGTAAAAGCAAACCGATCAAGCTTATTAAGAGTATCAATAATATGATTAAGCGTTTTTTTATGCGCATGTTGCTTTTTATTCTTGTTATAGTGAATGAAAATTAAATATTTAACGGCTTAATGTATTATTTGAATAACGCGAGCCTTACCAACACAGGCATTATCCCTAACTGAGTTAACAACACAATTAAAAAATATGGTAACGATTAAACAAACACCCCTGTTCACAGTGATTAAGCTATCGCCCAATCAATCGGCTAGCTGGCGAGAAACTAAGATAGTCATTACTATCATGGTGTTGTTTGTCATGAGTATTGCAATAGGCTGGACTATGGCTGGTGCGTGGATCATTTTACCTTTTGCGGGTCTTGAAGTCGGTTTATTTGCCTATTTTATGTACCGCATTTGCCGCCAAGGCTTTGCTCAACAAATAATTACAATAACTGCAGATCAGGTATTAATTGAATCGGGCATACAAAGACGCGAAGTAGCTAGAACTTATCACAGAGAACTTCTCAGCTTTGAAATCAAAGAAACCGAACGTGATTGGCATTTACCTGATATTGTGTTGTGCTTGGATAATTATCGATTAAGTATCGGTGAGTTTCTTAATCAGGATGACCGCATATTACTTAAAGATGCGTTACAAAATTCTGGACTGCCTTTATCCCGCACACACTGGTGGAAAGAGTCTTAGAGTAAATGATGAGGATCCCTTAAAATTCACCAAAGAGGAGTTGATTGGGCGGGATCTCACCTTTTACTAGTTGTTGATAGCGTTGTATCAGTGCATCAACACCAGAAAACTCGTCGATACAATACTGTGCCTCAATGCCTTGAACAACCTGTTGCCAAGCATTACCGTATTCGCGCATAAATCGCTCATGCCCCCATAATTTAATGAGTAACTTGATGTATTCAGGCGCAAAAAACACCTCACCTTTAAGCTTACCTGCTGGTTTATTTTGTTGAGCTTCGATGTCAGTAATACCAATAAATAAGGTAGTATGGTGTAGATGGTCAAAGATTTCTTGGAGTTGTTGTAACAATGCTTTATTGCCAGCAAAATCTAATACCCAGACTGGGGTTTTGTAGCGCATGTTAGGCACTTGACCGTACTCTAATACTTCATCATAGCAATCGAGGTTTTCGACGAACGCGACATTATCTGAAGACGTTAATCCCACCACATCTATATGCGGCATTTTAGCTAACAACATCGCACAGCCGATAGCCGTTTTACTCGATGCACTGGTAAGCACTATAGTAGACGCCGTTTCCACCGTTTCACTCGCTATATAGTGTGCTAACGCAAACGATGTTAAAAACAACGGCCTAAAGTTCGCTTGCCACACTTCTCTCGCAGGATCATAATTAGGGTCAGTTCCACAATATAAATAACTATCGTATACCGGTGAATTACTTTTACGGCTAGGTAGAGTATCAACAAAACCTTGGTCATTGAGCTTGTCAGCCTGCAGAATCCAATGAGATGCCATGGGTAAATAACCAAAGATCCGGCGACCAACAGGCACGTCCGAATTAGCCGACTCAACCACATCAGCAAATCCCCATAAAGGCACAATTCCATATGTATCATTCATATCATCCGCGGGGAAAAAACCCCAATACCCGAATGTATTGCCTGTCACCGCATAGGTAATATTGTTCGCTGACAATCCAAATCGTGCAATTTTGATACGAATTTGTCCTGGTAACAATGGTACCGTTTTCATCTCTACTACCCGGATATCACAGATGTCTTGTTTGTCTACCCAAAGTGCAAACGCGCGATTGCTTTGTGTCATCAGTCAAACTCCATTGTATATATTCAAATAAATGATAGGCAATCAAACTCATACTTATTTTATCTGTCCATGAGTATTGTACACTTAGCCCATATTGTCATTAACTTTACTGGGTATTAAGGAAAACATATGTCCGAGTCGACACCCTCTTTCGATATTATTATTTACGGAGCAACCTCTTTTGTAGGTCAAATAATGCTGGAATACCTTGCAGAATATACAACAAAGCAAGATGCAGAGCCTATCAAATGGGCCATAGCTGGGCGCAGCGAACAAAAACTTCTAGCAGTCAAAGCTCAGAACAATTTACCCCATATTGAGCATATTATCGCTGATGCCAATGATGAAGCAGCCTTAACTAACATGTGTGCACAAACCAAGGTCGTTATTTCAACTGTAGGTCCCTATGCCTTATATGGTGAAACCTTGATCAAAGTCTGCGCCGAATCTGGTACGGATTATTGTGATTTGACCGGTGAACCGCAGTGGATAAAAGCGATGCTAGACAAGTACGAAACGTCTGCCAAAGCCTCTGGCGCACGTATTATCAACAGTGCTGGTTTTGATTCAATCCCATCGGATTTAGGGGTATATGCATTACAACAACATGCTATTGAAACCACCGGCAAACCTGCCTTTCAAATTAAAATGCGCGTACGAAAAATTAAAGGTGGTGCATCTGGCGGTACAATAGCAAGCATGCTGAATGTTGTTGAAGAAGCGAGTAACAACCCTGCTTTACGTAAGCTCCTTGTAAACCCGTATGTATTATGTCCTGAAGATCACCCTTTTAAACAACGCCAAACCAATCATAAAAAAGCGCAATTTGAAGAAGATACACAAATGTGGATCATGCCATTTATTATGGCTGCGATTAATGAACGAATTGTGCATCGTACCAATTCATTACTAGGCAACCGTTATGGCGAGTATTTTTTATATGACGAAGCCATGTCTGCAAAAAAAGGCCTGCAAGCTTGGGGGGTTACATTAGGACTTGGTGCATTTATGGTTGGCGCAAGTATTAAGCCTATTCGTAACTTACTAGCAAAGCATGTGTTACCCAAACCAGGTGAAGGCCCCAGCAAACAAGAACAATTATCAGGTATGTTCGATATGCGTTTTTATGCTACGTTGGATAATGGAGAAAAAGCAGAGGTTCAGGTCAAAGGCGACCGCGACCCTGGATATGGTTCAACTGCAAAAATGCTGACTCAAGCCGCGCTTTGTATAGCCAATGATATACCGGATGTTCGAGGTGGATTCTGGACACCAGCCGCAGCATTAAACGATGCATTAACGGCTCGATTAGCACAACATGCTGGTGTGACAATTACATTACAGCCAGCGTAGTTTGGTTATTTGTGCGTAGGGTGTTTATGTTTTTTATCAATTAAAATATCAGCTTGAGTGCGCAATGACTTTTTAGCCCTAATATTGGCAAAAGCATCATTTGCTTTAGCCTTTGGTGCTGCGGGGGAAGACTTAGTTTTAAAAGACAAAATGCTTTTTAATACTGAGTTGTCCTCACCTGCTTGGGCTTTTTCTAATGCTTTTTTGTTATTGACCCATTTATTGGCATAAAAACATAAATTAATTCCGGCAATATACACCGCATACTTGATAATAAACGACCATCCCACCGACACAGGCACACTGCCATCACCTTGAGACAACTGATACTGCGCCCACTGTAAATAATCATCATGGATTAACCCCACAACAAATACACCCACAATAAGCACCACCACCGAGATGATCATGAATTTATAATTACGCCATAATGCCGCAGTCAGAATCAGATTGATGAGTTTGTTCATATTAACCAAACACTCCAATACCTAATACCGCTAAGACAGCCAGAATGCCTTTTTCTTTAATCGCAGAATAAATTTTACGTTCTTCTTCGGCGACAATAATCTCAAGCTCATCTTCAGAGAAATCTTCTAATGCCCTTTCGCACAGCAAAATACGTACTTGTGCGTTTTCAATAGCCTTATCTCTAATGGCTTGATGGGTTTTTTCTTTAATGGTTACAAATGGATTCACGGTTCATTCCTGTGTTGACTAACTCTAGTCTACACAAAAAAATCAAATCTCTCAGTATCTGAATCATCATCATCCTTATGTTCAGGGTGATTATTTTGTTTCAAATTGTATGTTTTTTGATGTATCACCTCATTTATAGGGTGATACGTCTCTTCGGCAAGATCAGGCTCATCTTCGCCTGATTTACGCACAGAAGTGTGCCGCTCGACCTTATTACGCAAATCTCGTGTATACAACGAAGTAGAAGGACGTGGTAAAAATGGCAACATAGCATCGCTCATCAATTATCTCCCTCAATTAAATAAAGTTAGTTATAACTTGCAATTTTTTGTGTCAATTAAGTATAGATAAATGTGCTATCTACGACCCAAATATTATATCGGCAATTAATAATAACTCTTTATTTTAAGTACTTGCCCGTTGCATACCCCTGCATTTTTAGCTAGAATTCCCACATTAAATTATATCCAAAGAAATTAATGAATTTTATCTACGTAAGCCATCACCATAACCATAGTGCATAACCTTTCAGGTTCGTGCTGGAAGGGTGTGTTCCTTCCAGAGGCGTAGATTTTAAAGAATTGACCCCCGGAAGCCAACCTTTCGGGGGTTTTTCGTTTTAAAGGTTGTTAATTTTATCTATTTTCATAGTTAACGCGAGAGGAAACATCGCATGAGTGATACACGTAGGCTTCGAATTGCTATTCAAAAATCAGGTCGTTTATCTGACGACAGCATCGCACTATTAAAAGCGATTGGCGTAAAATTACAGATCCGTGATCGTCTATTAATTGCTCACTCAACCAACGAACCGATTGATTTATTGCGCGTACGCGATGACGATATTCCCGGTCTTGTCATGGACGGTGTCGCTGATTTAGGTTTTATTGGCGAAAATGAACTAGAAGAAAAAATGCTTGAGCGAAAAGCGTCTGGCAAACCGAGTGATTTTGTTACATTACGTCGCCTTGATTATGGTGGTTGTCGCTTGTCACTTGCGATACCTAATGAAATGGAATATGCAGGTGTAACCTCTTTAGAAGGCAAAAAAGTCGCGACCACCTATCCGTATTTATTAGAGCGTTTTTTCAAAGAAAAAGGCGTCAACGCCCAAGCCGTGATGTTAACTGGTTCAGTAGAAGTCGCACCGCGTGCAGGCATTGCCGATGCCATCTGTGATTTAGTGTCAACGGGTGCAACGCTTGAAGCGAATGGCTTACAAGAAGCCGATGTCATTTTTGAATCTAAAGCGGTTTTGATCCAAAAATCAGCGCCATTAAGCGACGAAAAGCAAGCCATGATCAATCGTTTCTTACCGCGCATGGATGGCGTGATGCAAGCCAAAGAAAGTAAATACATCATGTTACACGCGCCTAAAGCATACTTAGAACAAGTTAAAAGTTTATTACCTGGTGCAGAAAACCCAACGGTTTTACCGCTAGCACAAAATGATGAAACGGTTGCAATCCATGTTGTGAGCACAGAAACGTTATTCTGGACAACGATGGAAAAGCTAAAAGCGCTAGGATGTAGCAGTATCTTAGTGATGCCAATTGAAAAAATGATGGGTTAAGAGGCGCAACACATGCTCATACAATGGTCCACACTGAACGATGAACAACAAGTGCAAAGTTTGGCGCGCCCTGCGCAAACCAACAACCCACAGTTGTCAGAACAAGTTAGTGATATTATTGGTCGAATCGAGACTAACGGCGATAAGGCATTATTAGATTATACGTCTCGCTTTGATGGTATTAACTTAACGCAGGTCGCGTTGACAGAAGCAAACAAGGCCAGCTCACTAGCCTTGCTTGATCCTGCGGTTAAAGCCTCTATTGATGTGGCATATCGTAATATCAAAGCATTTCATTCGGCACAAATGCCCAATGATGTATTACTTGAAACTCAACCTGGTGTGGTCTGTGAACTCAAGCATGTAGCATTAGATGCCGTGGGTTTGTATATCCCAGGTGGCAGTGCCCCCTTGCCCTCTACCGTATTAATGTTAGGTACAACAGCACAAGTTGCGGGCTGTCCACGAAAAGTATTAGTCAGTCCTCCCAATGCACAGCAATCACTTGCTCCAGAAATTTTATATGCTGCGAGCTTATGTGATATTGATGAGATTTACTTGTGTGGCGGCGCTCAAGCCATTGCTGCTTTAGCACTTGGAACTGAGAGTATTGCCAAAGTCGATAAAATCTTTGGTCCTGGCAATAGCTATGTCACCGAAGCAAAGCAACAAGTAGTGATGCTGCCTGGCGGTCCTGCGATTGACATGCCAGCAGGTCCATCAGAGGTATTAGTGTTAGCAGATGCTGACGCAGATGCCGATTTTGTAGCGTCTGATTTACTATCCCAAGCCGAACATGGCAAAGATTCTCAAGCCATTTTAGTTACCGAATCATTGGTCCTTGCCCAAGCCGTGCAAGCAGCCGTTGCAAAGCAATTAACGCAATTATCACGTAAAGAAATTGCTGAACATGCAATGCAATATGCACGTTATATTGTGTGTGATTCAATTGATGAAGCGATTGCGGTGAGTAATCAATATGCTCCGGAACATTTAATTGTCCAAGTCGCGGATACAGATGCTGCCTTAGCAAAGCTTAAATATGCAGGGTCTATTTTTGTCGGCGCGTATTCGCCTGAATCCGCAGGTGATTATGCTAGTGGCACTAACCATGTGTTACCGACTTATGGTTATTCACGTAACTATTCCAGCTTAGGCTTAATGGATTTTATGCGTCGTTATACAGTGCAAACTTTATCAGCCCAAGGTTTACAGGATTTAGGACCAGATATTATTCGTATCGCAGATGCAGAAGGTTTAGATGCGCATGCTAATGCTGTAGCGATCCGCCTCGCAAAACTGGCCGAAAATAACAAGCTTGCTGGAACACCGACATGAGCATAACCACATTTATCGCCAACAACATTGCTAAGCACGTTAAAGATTTAGTACCGTATGCGTCTGCTCGTCGATTATTTGCAGCCTCAGCACAAAGCAACGATAGCCAAGTTCCTATATGGTTAAATGCGAATGAAGCGCCGACTAGTACTCAATACGAGTTGGATACCTCATTATATAATCGTTATCCAGATTGTCAGCCGGAGAAAGTAATCAGTGCTTATGCGCAATATGCAGGCGTTAGCAAAGACCAAGTATTAGTGTCACGCGGCGCAGATGAAGGGATCGAGTTACTGATCCGAGCATTTTGTAACCCTGTTACCGATCATGTGTTAATTTGCCCGCCGACTTACGGTATGTATGCCATCAGTGCCCGTACCTGTAATGTTGGCGTCAAAACCGTGCCTTTGATTAATAATGACTTAGGCGACTTCCAACTCGATGTTGCTAACATTATTGCTGCCAGTGCCAATGTGAAATTAGTGTTTATCTGCGCGCCCAATAATCCAACAGGCACGCTGCCATCACGTTTGGATATTGAAACGATTATTCAACATTATGCGCAGACGGCATTAGTGGTCATTGATGAAGCCTACATCGAATTTACTGATGAGCCGCATTTATCTTTATTAGCCCAATATCCCAATGTCGTCGTATTACGCACGTTATCCAAAGCCTTTGCATTGGCGGGCTTGCGTTGTGGTTTTACGTTAGCACAACCGGATATCATCCATGAACTGCTTAAAGTCATTGCACCCTACCCACTTTCAGCCCCCGTTGCAGATATTGCTGCACAAGCTTTATCAGCACAAGGGTTAAGACGGATGCGTGAGCAAGTCACCACTATTTTACACGAACAAGTCGCACTGGTTGATGTACTTGCGAGTATCGGAGATATTGAATTAGTCGGTGCACAAACCGGTAATTTCATCTTGTTCCGTACTATGCACAAAGATGCACTCATGCAATTTTTGGTACATCACAAGGTCTTTATCCGGGACCAATCCAAACAACAACAATTGGAAAACTGTTTACGCATTAGTACTGGTAGTGCCGCTGAAAATGCGCGTTTATTAGAACTCATTACCCAGTTTTATCAAATTCAGGAAGTAACCTCATTATGAGCAATTCAAGCTTAGCACAACCGATTTTATTTATTGACCGTGATGGAACATTGGTTGAAGAGCCACCCGTAGATAAACAACTCGACACATTAGCTAAACTCGTCTTTGAGCCGAATGTCATCCCTGTTTTATTACGTTTACAAACTGCTGGGTTTCGTTTGGTGATGGTCTCTAATCAGGATGGTTTGGGAACGGATAGTTTCCCGCAAGCAGATTTTGATTTACCTCATAATGCGATGATGAATATTTTTGCCACGCAAGGGGTCACGTTTGATGATGTGTTGATTTGTCCACATTTCCCTGAAGACAATTGCACCTGTCGCAAACCTCATCTAGGCTTGGTCAAAGACTACCTACAACAAGGTCGCATTGATTTTACGCGTTCGTATGTCATTGGTGATCGCATTACCGATGTACAGTTAGCAGAAAATATGGGTATTAAGAGTTTTCAATATAACCCTCAGACGCTTAACTGGAATGATATTGAACGTGCATTGTTATTCAATGATCGCATCGCCACTGTTGAGCGCAATACGTCTGAAACCAAAATTTTAGTAGAAGTAAACCTCGACCAACAACGTCCTTCTGAGATCAGTACTGGGATTGGCTTTTTTGACCATATGCTCGATCAGATAGCAACACATGGTGGCATTTATCTCAAAGTCCAAGTGCAAGGTGACTTGCACATTGATGACCATCATACCGTTGAAGATACAGCATTGGCATTAGGTGCATGTTTAAAACAAGCGATCGGCAATAAACGCGGCATTGGTCGTTATGGCTTTGCTTTACCGATGGATGAGTGCCGTGCAGAGTGTCTAATGGACATTTCTAATCGCCCAATATTAAAATTTGATGCAAACTTTACTGAAGCAAAAGTCGGCGAACTGGCAACGCAAATGGTAGAACACTTTTTCTTTTCTTTGGCGCAAAGTTTAGGACTGTCATTACACCTGTCGGTGTCAGATGGTAATGCACATCACCAAGTAGAAGGCATATTCAAAGCCTTTTCACGTGCATTTAGAATGGCTATCAAGAAAGACGGTGATGCCTTACCTAGTTCAAAAGGAGCCTTGTAATGACAGCAGGTTCTTCGGCGGCCATAAAACGACAAAACATTGTCATTATTGATACGGGTTGCGCCAATATTTCTTCGGTTAAATTTGCATTAGAACGCTTACATGTCGCCGTCACCGTATCGGATGATCCTGCGGTGATTAACGCCTCTGACAAAGCCTTTTTACCCGGTGTCGGTTCGGCGCAAAACGCGATCGCTTCTATCGCTAACAAAGGCTTGATTGAGACAATTCAAGGCTTAACTCAGCCAGTATTAGGGGTATGCTTAGGTATGCAGCTAATGACGACAATGTCCCAAGAAAGTGGACTACATAGCACCGATAACGTGCTGTGTTTAGATCTCATCCCTGGTAAAGTAGAGCGTATGCAAGTGGGCGACTTACGTTTGCCACACATGGGTTGGAATACCGTTAATCCCGTTAACCCGGCTAACAACCCATTGTTTAAAGGGATTGGTAATGGTACGTATTTTTACTTTGTGCATGGTTACGCTGTGCCAGTATATGAGCACACGTTAGCAGCCTGCGAATATGGTACGGCGTTTAGTGCGGCAATTCATAAAGATAATTTCTATGGCGTGCAGTTCCACCCAGAACGCAGCGGTGATGCTGGAGCACATTTATTAGAGAACTTTGTTAATCTTTGAGCCTATTTGCCCATACTCAACAAAATATTCGAATGAATGGGATCTGCCAATAAACACTCACAATTTGCAAAGCCGACATCAAACGCCATGCTTTCAAGTTTAGTGCGCGTGCTAGGAAAATCACTACTGCGAACATGCGTATTCAATAACGCAGTTTCATGCTCGTCTAATGCGTGCCAATGGGTCAAAGTCGGCGCTAGATATCGGTCAAGGTATGTTTCGCGAGTTTCATTTTCTTGCTGATAAACATCAATCAAATAAAACCGACCATGGGGTTTTAGCAATTGCTTGATATTGGCAAACAACTTGGCTTTGGTTTCATCTTGCACATGATGCAACGCAAACCCTGAAAAAATAACATCAAACTGCCCTATTTGCTCCTGAGTTAATTGCTCAATTGCTGCGACAAAGTCATCATTCATCAACGTCATAGCACAATTTAATGACCCCACATTCTTAGTCACTAACTCCAAGGCCTCTTTTGATAAGTCGATACCAGTGTAAGATTGTAGGGCTGATGTTTGCAAAAAAGCCGCTAAGGTTTGTGCATCACCACAACCTATATCAAGTAAATCAAGTGACTGGTCAGGAAAATGTGTCACTAAAGAATCCTCAAGCAGTCCAAAAACAGCTTGATGCCCCATGTAATCATGTTGGAGTATTTTTTGATAAATAGTCCAATGCTGATTGAAGATATGGTTATAGTCAGTGGTCATTCTATGCGACTCATAATAGTAAACATTGGCTAAATTATACGATAAGATGTTTAAGCAAGCAATCAGCGCGTACGGGAGGATGATCTCGATAACACTTTGACGTATAATCCTAACCCTAATCCATTTTCAATTATTAATACTAATCATGATTATACCTGCTATTGACCTTATTGATGGCTCAGTCGTTCGTCTTTATCAAGGCGACTATGACCAAAAAACCCAATACCAATTAGACCCCGTTCAAGTCGTGCATGACTATGCTGATGCTGGCGCTCAGTGGTTACATATTGTCGATTTAACCGGTGCCAAAGATGTGCAAAAACGTCAACTGACCTTAATAAAAGCAATGGTTGATACCGGTCGTATGTCTTTTCAAGCTGGTGGTGGTATTCGTACTGAAGATGACGTCAAAGGGCTATTAGATATCGGTGTTAAACGTGTCGTTATTGGTTCATTAGCCGTAAAAGAGCCTGAATTGGTTAAATCATGGATCGTAAAATACGGTCCAGAAGCGATTGTTTTGGCGCTAGATGTCAACATCAACAGTGAAGGCAAAAAGTGTATCGCCACTCACGGTTGGCAAGAAGACTCGGGTGTAGAAATCGAAGGGCTGCTTGAAAATATGTTATCCGTTGGTGCAAAGCATGTTTTGTGCACCGATATTAGTCGTGATGGTACGCTTCAAGGGGCTAATGCTGAGCTATATGCTGAAATGAAAGCGGCATTCCCAAGTGTGGTATGGCAGGCATCCGGCGGTATCGGTTCTTTGGATGATATTGAACGACTAAAACCAACCCATGTCGATGGTGTTATTTTAGGTCGCGCCTTATTAGAGGGTAAATTTACGCTAGCAGAAGCATTGGCGGTTTGGCAGTAAATATTTAATCTTGACACACTTTTGTTGCGTACGACTATGTTTAGGATCGTGCTTAGGATATAATTTGTTTAATTAAGTTTGATAAGAGAAATTATGTTAGCACGACGCATTATTCCCTGTTTAGATGTCCGTGATGGTAAAGTCGTCAAAGGTGTCAAATTCCGTAACCATGAAATCATTGGTGACATTGTGCCACTCGCTAAGCAATATGCTGAAGCAGGTGCTGATGAGCTGGTATTTTATGATATCACGGCCTCTAGTGATGCGCGTGTCGTTGATAAAAGCTGGGTAGAACGTATCGCCCAAGTCATTGATATTCCATTCTGTGTTGCAGGTGGGATAAAATCTGTCGAAGACGCTGGCAAAATATTAGCGATGGGCGCAGATAAAATATCCATCAACTCCCCTGCTCTTGCTAACCCTGAACTGATTACGCAACTGCATGATGCGTATGGCCAACAATGTATCGTTATTGGTATTGACAGTCATTTTAATGAAGCCACCGGCAAGTATGAAGTCTACCAGTTTACCGGTGATGAAACTCGCACCCAACAAACGCATTGGGAAACAGCCGATTGGGTAACAGAAGTGCAAAAACGTGGCGCGGGTGAAATTGTCTTAAACTGTATGAATCAAGATGGCGTGCGTCAAGGATATGATCTCACGCAACTTAAAGCGATTCGCAAAATTTGCCATGTTCCTCTCATTGCCTCAGGCGGTGCGGGTAAAATACACCATTTTGCTGATGTATTTAAAGAAGCCGACGTTGATGGCGCATTAGCCGCATCAGTATTTCACAAAGCGATTATTAATATTGCAGAGCTGAAGACGTATTTGCATAACGAAACTATTTGTATGAGAACTGTATGATCATTACCACCGAAAACACCGCTCAAGTTGCTTGGGCAAAAATGGATAATCTGGTTCCAGCCATTGTTCAGGATGCCATTACTGGCAAAGTCCTTATGCAAGGTTACATGGATGAAGCAGCACTATCGCATACATTAGAAACTGGACATGTGACCTTCTTTAGTCGCTCTAAGCAACGTTTATGGACCAAAGGTGAAACCTCAGGTAACACCTTAAATTTAGTCCAAATAGAAAGTGATTGCGATCATGACAGCTTGTTAGTATTAGCCCATCCTAATGGCCCTACTTGCCATACGGGTGCAGAAGCGTGTTGGTTTGATAATGGACAGAGTGATTATACGTTTATTGCTGATCTCGAAAAACTGATTGCTTCACGCAAAGGTGCCGATCCGAAATCGAGCTACACGGCTCATTTATACGCTAGTGGCATTAAACGTATAGCACAAAAAGTCGGTGAAGAAGGTGTGGAAACAGCACTAGCTGCCACTGTTGCTGACTTAGATGAGTTGAAAAATGAATCTGCTGATTTGATGTATCACTTATTAGTACTATTACAAGCATCAGGTTTATCGATGCAAGATGTCGTCGGCGTACTACGCGAGCGTCACAAATAAAATTAAATTTTTTATTTTTTATCCCTTGAAAAGCGTTTAGTCAGTCCTATATCTATTTTATCGGTGCTCAATAGAGGCCGATACAACCGCCGCCGAATTATCGGGGCACATAAATTAACATATTGCTTAAATTTATTAGGATATGACTATGCGTACTATCGATCTATCTCCACTTTACCGTTCTTTCATTGGTTCTGACCACCTTGCTTCTATGCTAGATGCCGCGGCCAAAAATGAAAAACAAACCACCTATCCGCCATACAACATTGAGTTGGTAAGCGAAGACAAATACCGTATCACCATGGCAATCGCCGGCTTCAGTGAATCCGATGTTGAGATTGTGGTACAAGAAAATACACTGGTAGTAACCGGGAATAAACCTACCGTTAATACTGACAATAGTACTAACGAATCAGCGAAACAATATTTACACAAAGGTATTTCTGAACGAAACTTTGAACGTAAATTCCAGCTTGGCGATCATGTCAAAGTACTGCATGCCGATATGCAGAATGGCTTATTAAACATTGATTTAGAACGCGTTATTCCTGAGGCTAAAAAACCTCGTAAGATTGAAATCGGTTCTCGTTTACTCGAAAACTAGTTAAAATCTTCAACCTATGTGTGTGATAAAGGCAGCTGGTGAGCTGCCTTTTTTATAGGTTCACTATTTAAATTCGATTAGTACAACAAATATAAATTACACAAAGACAAAACGAGTATAGATAAGTATGTGGCAATCATGCCAACCATACGCTGCCAATTTTCACCCGCAAAATGACGAATACCATAAGCATGAGCTAAACGGCCAAATATCAATAACATCGCACTACCGTGTAACACGTATTCATGCACATCATTGAGTTCGGCAACCGCTAGTAATAATAAAGCGATAGGCGTATATTCAACAAAATTACCAAACATACGTACATTTCTGAACAAGATGGGATTACCGTCTTTACCGTCTGAGATAATCTCTTTATCACGAATACGCACTTGCACAACTAAGAACGATAAATACAGTAAAATAAGTCCTGCAATACTGACGTAAAAACCCGTAATTGGAATGATCATAATATTTCCTTTGTATGGTATGAGCAGTGCTATACCTTTGTTATTTTTTAATGCGTTATATTTTAACGTTGTAATTCGAGATGCATAGCATAGTGGTATTTAGCCCATTTTAATAGTCTGCATGTAAGGTTATTCATAATATTAATTGACCTGCAATGAAAGAAAACACGTATATCAAAGGTCTATATATTAGACAACAGCCTTATTCTCTGGAGTCATACTATGTCAAAATTTTCTTGGTTCGTGATCATCAGCGTAATAGTCGTGACCGGCGTATCCTTAAATTGGGATAAATTGAATCCCAACAATGTTCCGATATTTGCGTTTGTGCCTATGAACAGTTCAGAGGGCGCGAGTAACAGCGCCAATGCAGCTAAGATGCGCGCATTAGTCGATAGCGCTGAATTACCTAAAACAGTTAAATCTGAACAAATTGTATTCGGTTTAGGCTGTTTTTGGGGCGCAGAGAAAAATTTCGCTGCGCTGCCAGGGGTCATTGATGTCGTATCCGGCTATGCTGATGGTCGAGGATTCGATGCAACCTATCGTAATATTACGCAAGCACAGCAGCGTTTTAACCCAGATAATTATGCTGAAGTGATTCAAGTTAGCTTTAATCCGATGCTGATCAGTGTCCAAGATTTAATCATTGCGTTTTACGAAATGCATAATCCAACACAAGCTAATGGCCAAGGTAATGATATTGGTACGCAATATCGTTCGACCATCTTATATTCCCAGCCTGAGCATGCACAAAAGGCACAATATCTAACTCAGCTTTACCAACAAATATTAACCCAAAACAACTATGGCTCAATCACAACCCGTATCAAGCCCTTAGATACGTTTTATCCCGCCGAAGCATACCACCAAGACTATATCGCCAAAAACCCGAATGGTTACTGCCCAGACCATTCCACCGGCGTTCGTTTTGATGGTTCGGTTGAACGCGTCGTCGCAATGGATAACACAGCATTATTACAAGGTCAGCACATTGTCGTCATTGATGCCCCTGATTGTCCATATTGTGAAAAGTTTAAAGCCGATGTAGCCACATCTTATGCCGGTAGCATTCCTATGCATTTTCGAGGAGCACAACAATTGCAAGGTTTAAGTGTCAGTTCTCCTACTTGGGCGACACCTACATTGTTATTTATGCAAGATGGTATAGAAGTTCATGGAGTGCAAGGCTATGTCGCTCCAAAAAAATTCTATCAACTGCTAGGTGCATTTAAACTGGGTGATTCTGAAGCGTTTAATGTTGCGTTTAATAAAGGCACTGATTCACAATTTTGTAAGCAATACGAACAGTTCAAAAATGTCGGAGCCGGTGTATTTACCGATACGCTCAGTGGTGAACCATTATTTGATACCGATTATCAATTTAACTCTGGCACTGGCTGGTTGTCATTTACTCAGGCTATAGGTGATAGTGTTACATATCATGAAGATAATAGTTTAGGGATGCGCAGAATTGCACTAAAAGCCAAAACCAGTGGGATACATTTAGGTCATGTCTTTGATGATGGTCCTAACGGCAAGCCGCGCTACTGTATTAATGCCACAGTGTTAGGTTTTGAGCCGCGTGTTAAAGGATCTTAGCTGCGTTTTATCATTCACCAAAGCGCATATCTATGTGCATGATCCCATCTTCATCATAGGCTGCTGAGATGGGGTTAAAGCCCAGACGGGTATAAAAATCTTGCAGATAGGTTTGCGCACCAATCACTATATCGTTCTCAGGCCACTGTTGATGACAAGTGGTTAACGCTGCTTGCATAATGGTCGTTGCTAAGCCATGTCCTCGTGCCGCTCCGGCAACAACCACACGACCAACGCTTGCAGCATCAGTATACGAAAGCCCTGGTGCTAAACAACGCGCGTAGCCTACCAACACATCACCGTTAAAGTACAAGAGATGCTGTGTATCAGCATGCAGGTCTTTATCATCCAAATCAGGATATACACAGTTTTGTTCTACCACAAACACATCGCTGCGTAGTTTTAACATCGCATACAGTTCAAAATTACTTAATTGGGCGAACGATTTTACGGACAGCTCGGCGGTTGATGGCATAAATATTAGCTTCTCATTGGGATGGTAAAAACTGTAAGACTGACATAGTATCTTTTTATTTTATGGAAATCACGTCATGAGTTTTTTCGGGCTTTATTCGGTCACAAAAAAAACGCTAGTCCTTTGCAGAAGTAGCGTTTCTAATAATATTGGTTAAAGCAATTAACCTAATAATTCAGCCAACTGTGCACTGACTTTATCTACCGGTTGAGTGCCGTCAAATTTATGATAACCACAATGACCAGCAGCAGCTTCAGCTTGATAATACTCAACTAACGGCTTGGTTTGAGTATGATAAATGCCTAAGCGATCACGCACTGTGGACTCTTTATCATCATCACGAATACTTAAATCATCACCCGTTTCATCATCTTTACCTTCCACTTTAGGCGGGTTATAAACGATATGATAAACACGACCTGACGCAGAATGAACACGACGCCCCCCCATACGCTCGACAATGACATCATCAGGGACATCAAATTCTAAGCAATAATCAACCTTAACACCGGCATCCTTCATCGCATCGGCTTGTGGAATAGTACGCGGAAAACCGTCTAGTAAAAAACCACTAGCACAATCGGCTTGTGCTATACGCTCTTTTACTAAACCAATGATAATATCATCAGAAACTAATTGACCCGCATCCATGACTTTCTTAGCAGCCATACCCATCTCGGTGCCTGCTTTAATCGCGCCACGCAGCATATCACCCGTAGAAATTTGTGGGATACCAAACTTACCCATTAAAAATTGAGCTTGAGTTCCTTTTCCGGCACCTGGTGCACCTAATAAAATGATGCGCATTGTGCATCCTCCATATTTAAAATGTTAATAATTTTGTCTGTGGCTAAGTTACCTATTAATTGAATCTGTTTCAACCTAAATTGGTAATACCATCGGATCTTTACGACTAATAGCGCAAAGAATAGACGACTCGCCACAAACAAAAAGGCAGCATCTAAATGCTGCCTTTTTGATTGACTACTCGTTAAGCTATTTTGATAAGCTTAATAACAGGCTATTTAGGTTTTGTACAAATGCAGCTGGATCTTTTAAGCTACCTTGTTCAGATAATGCCGCTTGATCAAACAGCACGCCACTCCAACGCTTAAACTGATCTTCGTCTTGTACATCAGCTAAATGTTTTACTAGTGCATGCTCAGGATTAAGTTCTAACTTATATTTGACTTCTGGTACAGGTTGACCCGCTGCTTGCATTAACTTCACCATTTGTGTGGTCATGCCATTATCATCCGCCACGATACAAGCTGGAGATTCTGTTAAACGGTGCGTGAATTTGACTTCTTTAACTTTATCACCTAATGCTTCTTTCACTCGAGCTAAGACACCTTCTACAGCCTTTTCAGCTTCTTCTTTAGCTGACTTATCGTCTTCTGAATCTAACTCATCTAAGTTACCTTGAGCAATAGATTGAAATGATTTTTCTTCAAATTCACTCAAGTGAGACATCAACCATTCATCAATGCGCTCTGACATTAATAACACTTCGATACCTTTTTTGCGGAAGATTTCTAAATGTGGACTCGATTTGGCGGCTTGATAAGAATCAGCGGTCACATAATAAATCTTGTCTTGGGTCTCTTGCATACGAGCTATGTAATCAGCTAAAGAAACATTTTCAATGTCCGAATTATTATGAGTCGATGCGAAACGTAATAAGCTGGCAATTTTTTCTTTATTGGCAAAATCTTCTGCAGGACCTTCTTTTAATACGTTACCAAACTCAGACCAAAATCCTTGATAGGTTTCTGCGTCTTTCTTGGCCATTTTTTCAAGCATTTGCAGCACTTTCTTAGTACAACCATTACGCATTGCTTGCGTGATCTTGTTGTCTTGTAATATTTCGCGAGAAACATTCAACGGTAAATCATTTGAATCTAACAGGCCTTTAACAAAACGTAAATACGTCGGCATGAATTGCTCTGCGTCATCCATAATAAAGACACGCTGTACAAACAATTTAAGACCATGCTTTTGATCACGGTTATACATGTCAAAAGGGGCTTTAGAGGGTATATACAATAAACTTGTGTATTCTGTTTTACCTTCAACACGATTATGCGACCAGGTTAACGGATCAGCAAAGTCATGTGATACATGCTTATAAAACTCCGTATATTCTTCATCAGAAATATCAGATTTTTCGCGTGTCCATAACGCAGTAGCCTTATTAATTGGCTCCCACTTGGCTGGCTGACCTGGAATTTTTTCACCATCTGGACCATCTGATTCAGGCACTTCGGCTGTGAACATTTGCACTGGAATACTAATATGGTCAGAGTATTTAGTTATAATTGAACGTAGTTTCCAATCGTCACAAAATTCTTTATCGTCTTCACGAATATGTAATGTAATTTCAGTACCGCGGGTATCTTTTACGATGTCGGTCGTGGTGAACTCACCTTCACCTTGAGACTCCCACATTACGCCTTCTGAGGCTGGAGCGCCTGCTGCACGAGTTTTAACCGTGACGTTATCTGCTACAATAAATGCAGAGTAAAAACCAACACCAAATTGGCCAATCAACTGAGAATCTTTTGCTTGGTCGCCAGATAAATGCGAAAAGAAATCAGAGGTGCCTGATTTAGCAATAGTCCCTAAATTAGCAATAACTTCATCTTTGGTCATGCCAATACCATTATCACTAATTGTAATCGTACCGGCTTCTTTGTTGCATGAAACCTTGACGTGTAAATCACCGTCATTTTCATACAAAGCATCATTAGATAATGCTTTAAAGCGAAGTTTGTCCGCAGCATCAGCGGCGTTAGAAACAAGCTCGCGTAGGAAAATTTCTTTGTTTGAATATAAAGAATGGATCATCAACTGTAGTAGTTGCTTTACTTCCGTTTGGAAACCGTGAGTTTGAGTTTGTGTATCGACAGTATCAGTCATGCTTGCATATCTCCAGAAACAAAATAAGGTAATGTTTTATGATTAGATATGTAAGGTTGTAACTATTTTTTTCAAGGGGGATAGTTAATAAATTTGAAAACTTATTAACAAGCTATCGAATATAGCCCCCCATTTGTAGCTAAATAGCACGACGTCCTGAAAAAGCGTGCGTTAACGTATTGCCATCGATATATTCTAATTCACCACCCACAGGAACACCGTGAGCAATTCGGGTAGCAACAATCTCGTGCTTTTGACACATCTGCCCGATGTAATGCGCGGTTGCTTCACCTTCTACGGTAGGGTTTGTGGCAAGAATCACTTCTTGAATATTTTGTTCTGCTAAGCGTTTGGCTAAAATATCTAAGCCTATTTCACTCGGCCCAATCCCATCAATCGGTGATAAATGCCCCATTAACACAAAGTACTGCCCGCCAAATTCTGCAGTTTGTTCAATCGCTAGAATATCTTGCGGAGATTCAACAATACATAATGTTTGAGACTGTTGCCGAGATGGACTAGCGCAAATACCGCATAACTGACTTTCGGTAAAAGTTCGACAAGATTCACAATGAGTTACGTGTTCCATCGCATCATGTAATGCATGACTTAGGCGCATTGCGCCAGGTCGATTACGCTCAAGTAAAAGAAACGCCATACGCTGAGCTGACTTAGCACCAACACCTGGTAAGCATTTAAAGCTTTCGATTAATTCGGTAATAAGAGGGCTGTATTTCATGATAGTTCTAAGTCCAATCGCAATATAATTTATTGCTATAATAATTGGAATATTTTACTCTAATTTTGCAATGACTGCACTGTTTTGGAATGACTGTTATCACAAAGAAGGTTTTTATATCAGGCGAGTAATTATGCTACCCTACTCATTAAGATATCCCATACAATAATAATGAAAATACTTTATGGCATTACCTACACCACAAACAGAACAGGAAACTCCCGAACGTCGAACGTCGTTTCGAACTAAAATGCATGATTTTGTGCGCCAACAACAAATTCGTTTTGCGCAATTTTCAACTCGCGTCAACACATTACATGTGATGCAATGGGCTAAACGATATAATCCTTCGCAGTGGTGTTATTTTACAGCCAGTACCTTATTGTTATTGACTGCATTCACGGATGGCAGTTATTTACCACTTGTGGCCCTCATCGCTTTTGTGGGTTTAATTCGCGAACTAATCAATGTATTTCATCGAATTTGGTCGACGACTTTAGGCAAAAGCTTCACGCTTATTACTTATGCTAGCACTGCCAATCTTGCACTTGCGTTTGCTGCGTTAAAAATAAATCTGATCACCGGTGTCGAGCCGATGCCATTTATATTTACCCTAGGTTTTACAACACTCGTGCTTATGCCCTTCTGGATTGCATTGTCTAGTCTAGTGATGTTTATGTTGATATTAATTTTAGCCAATATTTGGTTGCTTATATCCATTCCTATTCGTTTAATTGGGATCCCATTAGAGATCCATTGGGAAGATAAACACCGTGCAATGCTGACCATGTTAATGCGCATTATCCTAATCCCAATAGTCTTAGTGCATTTAATCAATGTCATGTTGCCCTATATTGGACAAGATGTAATAAGTGATCAGAATGGCTTTTCACTGAATATTGGTGATGATTTAAGTGATGCAGCTGTTAATAATATTGAGAGCAATGATGGTATGATAAACATAGGTGTAACCGAACAACAACGGCTAATTGAAAATGTTATTGCTAAGTTTATCTTCTATTTTGAAGCTTATCCGCGCAGCGCCTGTATCAAATCTGACAACGAAAAATCGGTTATTTTGGATGACTATACGGTACTGCTGATCAGCGAGAATGATTCGGCCATACATGGATATGATTATATCGTCAAAAAATGCGTATCACGAGCAAGTAGTGGCGAATAATTTGTCTGACTATAACCAACAACGCCAGTGAATATTCTGCAATAAACACTGGCGCTAGGTATGATTTAATTGATATCAATTAATTATAAAGAGCAACTTAAAACGGCATCTTAAAGCCCGGTGGTAAATTCATACCACCAGTCACATCACCCATTTTTTCTTTGGTGGTTTCTGCTACACGACGAACCGCATCATTACACGCAGCTGCAACTAGATCTTCAATCATGTCTTTATCATCGTCCATTAACGCTTCATCAATATGCACGCGCTTGACGTTATGATTACAGGTCATAGTGACTTTGACCATACCAGCACCGGCTTCACCAATGACTTCGATAGTCGCTAGTTCTTCTTGTGACTTTTGCATGCGCTCTTGCATTTGCTGCGCTTGCTTCATGATATTTCCCATACCACCTTTAAACATAATGATTCTTCCTTTCTAAGGTTTTGGTTTTAATGAGCCATCGACCACTGAAGCACCAAATGTGTTTTTGAGCTTTTGTAGTTCAGGATCAGAATTGAAAATGGCTTCAGCGTGTGCTTTTCTAATTTGATTAATCTGCATTTGTAATGAAAACGGCGTATGCGTAGGTTGACCACAGGTGACATTCACATTGATTGGCTCACCAAAATGATTTGATAAAGCGGTACACACTACATCAATCGCAGCATCACTCTGCAAGTGACCTTTTTGTTCATCAAGTAATAATGTAACAGTATTGGCATTCCGTTGAAAAGCAGAATGTATCGCTAATTGTTTATTTAAACCGCCAAGATTAAGCTTAGAAATGGTATTTGCCCATTCATCAATTTGTGCAGCACTCGTTAACTTATCACCATTAGGTAAAATTGCAGTCAGTTGTTCAGCTTGTACTTGTTGAAAGTTTACCGCAGGCATGTCTTCATGATGAACTAACCCCATTTTGGATGGGTCACGCTCTGGCTGTGCCAACGGCTGTGAAGGTTCTTCACTTTCATCAGCATTAGCTGAACTAGAAGGTGCTACAGGAGGTAGAGGGACAATTTCTAATTCAGCGGGTTCTCGCTCAGTAGATTCTTGTTCGGCAGTTTGTAATTGGACTGTATGCGTAATTTCAGGTGTCGTTGCTGGTGCCGACAATTCATCACGCAAAGATAACAAATCATCAAGGGTATCATGTGAGACCGCTTTGACTTGTGGTTGACTATCCTGCTGTACTTGAACGTCTATAGGTACTTCTGAATAATCATCATTATCCATATACGCTTCAGGTGGCAAATCACTGTCATCAAACTGATGTGGATGCATTTCTGCAGCCTCATCCATGATATCAACTAGTTCAGATAAAAGAGGGTCAGATCCAATTTTAGGTGACGATTCTATTTGTGGCTCTGGCTCTGGCTCTGGCTCTGGCTCTGGCTCTGGCTCTGCAAACATATCGTTCATTACTTCTGAAAAATCAACTTTTTCTTCAGTATTTTCTTGTGGTTCTTCGACAATCACTGAAATTGGTTCGATTACTGCCGCAGGTTCAACTGGGGCTAGATCTGGAGCTGGCGCAAACGTCACCATTTCACCCACTTCAACCATATGATTGTGCATATCAGATTTGATAATTTCTACAAAATCTTCTACTTCAGTTGCCGGTGTAAACGCTAGCATGCGTAACAACACCATTTCAAAGCCACTGCGGCTATCCATGCTGTGTGGTAAATCTTGTTTACCTTGCAGTGCCATTTGATACAACAATTGCACTTGTTCTTTGGAAATTGCACCCGCTAATTTATAAATCGCGCGGGCTGATATAGTTTCTAACTTGCATGCTTCAGGGACGACTTGAGTCATTGCAATTTGATGCAACAAACTCATTAATTCATCTAGCACATTAGCATAATTAGGTGCGGTTTGAGCGAGCGCTTCGACTTGCTCAAATACTGCTTCTTTGTGGCCTTCAATGAGGCTATGCAGCATTTTTAAAATTTGGTTTTTATCCATCAAGCCGAGCATATCTGTGACAATACTCGCACTGATTTGATTGTTACCTTGGGCGATGGCTTGGTCAGTCAAGCTCAGGGCATCACGCATCGACCCATTAGCCGCTCGAGACAGCTGAGCTAACGCTGCAGGCTCGTGGTTAATTTGCTCTTGGGTTAATACATAAGATAATTGCTGTTGGATTTGTTCTCTGGATAATGCTTTGAGATTAAACTGCAAACAACGGGATAAAATCGTTACCGGAAGCTTTTGTGGATCAGTCGTCGCCAACAAAAACTTCACATGCGGAGGTGGCTCTTCCAATGTTTTTAAAAGGGCATTAAAACTATGCTTAGATAGCATATGCACTTCATCAATCAGATAAACTTTGTAATCACCTTGAGTAGGACGATACTGTACATTATCGAGAAGTTCTCGAGTATCATCCACTTTGGTGCGAGATGCGGCATCGATTTCGAGTAAGTCAACAAATCGACCTTGTTCGATATCTTTACAGGTACCGCATTGACCACAAGGGTTGGCGCTTAAGCCTGATTCACAGTTCAAGCTTTTGGCAAATATTCGAGCAATCGTCGTTTTACCTACCCCTCGAGTACCGGTGAACAAATACGCATGGTGTAAACGATTATTATCTAACGCATTAGATATGGCTGTAACGACATGCTCTTGCCCAACAAGCTCAGAAAACTTACTTGGGCGCCACTTCCTTGCCAGTACTTGATAGCTCATAATCAATTAATCGCCTTCAAATTCGCAGATTGCGTATGGTGTAATCCCGGCCTCTTTTAGTCGGATATCACCACCAATATCAGGCAATGAAATAACAAATCCAGCATGCTCAACAATACCACCAAGACGCTTAATTAGCTTCGCAGTGGCAATCATAGTTCCACCGGTAGCGAGTAGATCATCAAGCATTAAGACACGCTCACCAGGATCGACCGCATCGGTATGAATTTCTAAATTATCCGTGCCATATTCGAGTTCATATTCTTCAGAAATGGTTTCACGTGGCAATTTACCAGGCTTACGCACCGGAATAAAACCGACACCTAATGCCAAAGCTAAAGGGGCACCAAAAAGAAAACCTCGTGCTTCCGTGCCTGCGATTTTATCAAATTTATGGTCTTTGAAATGTTCAGCTAGCAGAGTGATACATTGCATGAATGCATCGTGATCCTCTAGGACGCTGGTAACGTCGCGAAACATGATACCCGGTTTAGGGTAATCCGGAATGGTTTTAATAACCGATTTGATATATTCGCCTGACAAAATTCACCCTTTTATAGTTATTTTACTTAGAGATATAGAATACGAACCAACCGCAAATTGCGTTCAATAAAGGCATAGCTAGCAAAACCGCAACGGCTGCAAGAAAATACCAAACATTGAATGGGTCTTTGAAATTAGAATCAGATGACATTGTACTACTCCTAAGGGGTTCGTAAATAGAAAATTTTAATGGCGAGGAGTTTAAAGGAATCTAAGCTAAATTAATAGCCTAGATATCCAATAGTCTAATAGGATTATTGTTGAGCTTGGTAACCGATGCGGAAACCGCCCCAATGCTTACCGTTGACATAAATCGGCGCGGACAAATCATGCATGACTTCGCCTGTATCGCGCTTATAAGTCTGCAATAAAAAGCTCTGCGTATTAGACCCACAACGCGCACCGGTATAATCATCAAAAATACGTTTGGTACGACTATTGGCTAAATCTTGGTCGTAATTTCCCGTCATTGCTTTACTGAACTTTTTATTATGTGTTGGAAAATACCCTTTACGATCAACTGCGCCTGCATAAATAATATACGGATGACCTTGTAAAATTGATTCTTGAATAGTGGGTAATACTTGATCCGTAAATTTATCAAACAACGTGGTATATTTTTGTGGACTGGTGTTGGGGACTTCTTTATATTGTGAATCAAACAGCGCATGCTCTGCAATCTGACCGGAGACAATCGCATCCGCAAATAAGTCGCCCACATTTTCAGCTGCTTGCAACGCAATATCACGAATAACTGAATTACGGTTTTCTAAAGAAAACACGTGCAATTGACGGAAGATGTCTTCAGTTTGATTACATAAATTCAGTACTTTTTTTGATACTTCTGCTAAATCATCCTCAAGCTCTTGAGTCGAACCATACAGATCTCGGACGTTTTGACTGATCCCTTGATTGGTTTCATTGTGTTCTTTGACCGTACGATGAACTTGCTCCATCGCCGCTTTCGCTTCATAGGCTGAATGGGAGCTTTTGCTCACAACGGCAGAAGTCTCTTTAACCAAATTAGCCATTTTCTGACCGGACACTGACACCGCATCAATTGCTTTAACTGAATCACCCGTTGCAAATGATATTTCTTCTAATACTGTTTCAATGCTTCGAGTCGCGTCGGTTGTTTTCTTGGCTAATTCACGCACTTCATCGGCAACTACAGCAAATCCTCGCCCCTGCTCACCTGCACGCGCTGCTTCTATTGCCGCATTTAAAGCTAACATATTGGTTTGATCAGCCAGTTGGTTGATTGTGGTAACAATATGTCCAATTGAATCAGCTTTAATTTTTAAATTACCTAATGACTCTGTTGAAACAGATATTTGTTCATTCAGAGAAGTTTGCTGCTGCATCGCTTCTTGCAGTAATTCATTGGAGCGGTTGGTTTCTTTATCCGATTGTTCGATACTTTTTTGGGCATGCTGCGCAGCGTTTAATAATTCTTGATTGCCACTTTCAAGTACTTCTACTCGCCCCGCAATTTGTTGCGTATGTTCAACTTGTCGTTTAAACATAGAAGTCAATTTGTCAGTGAAGTGTGAAACATTAGCCCCTCCAATTGCAATACGACTGGTGCTTGCTGCAATATTTTCACCATATTGATTGTAATTAACAGATTCGACTTGCTGATTATCATCTGGCCTGCCATGTAACTTAGCCATAAAAAAACTGATACACCCTGCAACAACAGCTGATACTAACGAATTGATTTGATAATCGATTTGTAAAAATTGGCCACCAAACATGATAACCAATATTGAGATTAAAACTAATACAGGAGGTAGAAACATAGTAAGCATCCGTCTGAGCTGTGATAAACAATAAATTATTATGTTTTGTATCGGCTGTGTAGGATAAAACTGACATTGTTTATTTATATTAAATCATGAAAGTAATTCACCACGTGAATGCAAACTCCCTTTTGTAAGCAGTCCCTAGTTATTAACAGATAGTGTCGCTTGATAACCGGTATATTTGCGAATATTAATAACGCGATTATCATCTAACAACCAATATTGGCCTTTGATGCCAAGTAAGGTGCCAGTAAAAGACGGTGTTTTTTCTAAATTAATCGAAACCACTTTTTCTGGATATTGAGTGACTGGATAATGAATATCGACACTCTCGTGTTCGACATCTTGCACTGCTAACAAACCGTATTGTTCACGTAACGCAGTAATTTGTGGTGCGATTGAGGTCATCATTTCTTGTTTAAGAATGAATAAATCAACCGGTTCAGGCTGACCTTTAAGCATAGTGCGCCAGTTAGTCTTATCAGAGATAAACGATTTACATGCGGTCTCAACTAAACCACTCAACAATCGATTACTCACTCTATATAAGACAATGGCTTGTGAAGCACCTTGGTCTAACCAGCGTGAAGAGACTCTCCCTTCAACTTGACGCGTAATCCCCACCTTTGACTGTCCGGTATTAGCTAAGTAAACAAAATGCGTATTAAAGCAATGTGCCTCCCCCCACTGTGGTTCACGACAAGTGCCTTGCGCATAATGGCATTTTTCTGGTTTCATGATGCATTCATCACATTGTGCTAGCGCACGTAAACATGAATAGCAAAACCCTTGACTAAAGCTTTTATTAGTTGCACTACCACAACCGACACAAGTAATTTTAGCGTGGTTGGTTAACGAAATTGAGCGACCTATAAGCTCATTCATCGCTACTTTATGTTCACCAATGGGTAAAGTGTATTGTGCAACATGAGCATCATTTACACCTACAACCATTTTTGCTAAATCACCAGTATATTGTGTCATTTAATTAAGGGCCTCTTTATTAGTTTTATTCTGAGTAAGTTGTATCTAGAGTGCCTAGTCTAAACGATATTGGCACTCAGGGTCGACTATAAATCGCCCTTTCATTGCTTCACGCCCAAGCAACATCATGTATGTCATGGTGGAACGGTTAGTCAGTGTTAAGCGGATTTTCCAAGTTTTATTAGCCATTTTAATCTTGGTGACGATCACATATCGACGTTGGCGTGTAGCCGTAGAACTTTTAACACGCTTGATATCCACGACCTTCGCTTCTTTACGGACAACTTCTTCAATATCATATACGTCTGGATGCATGTCAAACGCAATCCATAATTCGTCGTCTTTTTTAAATTCTTCAATATTGTCTACATGCAAAGAGGAAGTTTTGGCACCGGTATCAACCCGAACATGCAGCCCTTCAATCCCTAATTGGGGTAAATCACATTTTTCTAATGAACCAATAATTATTTTTTTCATGATTGTTTATCTGCTAAAGGATTTGGATTTTCTTCCATATCAAGTTTATCTTGCAATAATTCGACGTGCTCTGCGACTGAATTTGGCTTGCTAAAATAAGCAATATGATACATCGCGTCCCCTTCTTGTGTTAGTGGGATATTTTGTTTACCTATTACCACACCTTCTGTTAATGAGATAATCGTATCAAGTACAGTCCCAAAAGGATCGGAGATGGTTGCTAATAAGTCCCCTTCATTCACATGATCGCCCAGTTGTGCGACATGATTAACGAAGCCACTTTCACTTGCTCGTACCCAGCCACTTTGACGAGCAATAAACAATTTAACCTGTTTACCTAAACGTTGACGTTTGTTTAGCATGCCTATTTCACGCATCACATTGATAATGCCTTTCACTCCTGCTCGGATTGAAAACTCATCATAACGTAAAGCTTGTCCTGCTTCATATAAAATGACCTTAACGCCAAGCTCAGAGGAGGTTTGGCGTAATGACCCATCACGTTCTTCAGCATTGAGTAACACCGGCATGCCGAAAGCTTTAGCAATAGCCAAGGTGCCTTCATCGTCTAAGTTACCCCGGATCTGAGGTAAATTACTGCGATGAATCGCTCCTGTATGTAAGTCGATTCCATAATCACAATGTTGGACAATTTCATTTAAAAATAAATTGGCTATTCGACCCGCTAAAGAGCCTTTTTTACTACCGGGAAAACTGCGATTTAAATCGCGGCGATCAGGCATATATCGTGATTGGTTAAGTACACCATACACATTAACCATAGGTACTGCGATTAACGTACCCCGTAAATTTTTTATCGACCGACTTTTTAATAAACGACCGACTATTTCAATACCGTTCAGCTCATCGCCATGAATAGCAGAGCTAACAAATAATGTCGGACCGGGTCGCTTGCCACGTTGCACATGAACAGGGATAGACATCTGTGTATTGGTATATAACAGTGGCATCGGTAATTCAATCCGCTTAGTTTCACCTGGGAGAATATCCACACCACCAATAGTCAGTTTTTCCATCGCTTAACCTTTACCTTGGGTCTTGGTTTTATTAGGTTTTGCATACTTAGTTATATGTTCAATTACCATGGTTGCCACATCTTTACCGGTGGCTTTTTCAATGCCCTCAAGACCTGGAGATGAGTTCACTTCCATGACGACTGGACCATGATTAGAGCGTAAAATATCCACACCAGCCATGCCTAAACCCATTGTTTTCGCAGCATCAACGGCAGTCTTACGTTCTTCAGGAGATAATCTAACAATACTAGCTGAGCCGCCACGATGTAGATTAGAACGAAACTCACCCGGTGCAGCTTGGCGTTTCATCGCGGCAATGACCTTACCGCCCACGACCAAACAACGAATATCAGCTCCGCCCGCTTCTTTTATGTATTCTTGTACTAAAATATTAGCATTTAAGCCCATGAACGCTTCGATAATAGCTTCTGCTGTTTTTGATGTTTCAGCTAAAACCACCCCAATACCTTGAGTCCCCTCAAGTAATTTGATCACCACCGGTGCACCACCGACATTTTTGATGAGATCATCAATTTTATCAGGATGGTTAGCAAAACCGGTACGAGGCATGCCAATGCCTTTTCTGGATAACAATTGTAATGAACGTAGTTTATCTCGAGAGCGGCTAATGGCTACCGATTCATTAACACTATACGTACCCATCATTTCAAATTGACGCACAACCGATGTGCCATAGAATGTCACCGAAGCACCAATTCGTGGGATCACCGCATCATACTTAGGTAAGGGTTTACCTTTATAGCGCACGGAAGGATGATTACTAGTTATATCCATGTAACAATGCATGGTGTCTACGATGTCGACTTCATGACCTAAAGCAATGCCAGCCTCTTGTAGGCGGCGAGTTGAGTATAATTTGGGGTTGCGCGACAAAATAGCAATTCGCATGATGATCCTTGAATTTATCTAAAAATGTTGAGTATATATAATAGACGCCTTTATAAACACTTTTTGAAAATATGCAAATAAAAAAAGCCAGCTTATAAATAAACTGGCTGTTTTTATTCGGGAATTATTAAATAAATTATTTAATAAGCGACTTCTACTGAATACGTTCCTGAATACAAGCCATCAATATAATCGGCACTACCATCTATCGTTAAAGTTGAACCTAGTGTAAATGATTTTGCACCGTTCAAATCAGTCGTAATTGTACCTAAAGATGCGATGTTTGACGTTGCACCGGTTTCTCTAGCGGCAAAGACGGATAAGGTAAATGCACCGTTACCAGGAGGCGCTGAAGCATTCGTTAAGGTGGTGCCCGCTGTCATTGTGACAATTAAATCTGTAAATGGCGCCGCACCTGTTACATCAAACGTTGCAGGGTTACCAGCGACGATAGAGCCGATCGCACCACCGGTTGCTGCTGCATTCGTGATGACCGGTGTACCGCCTTCAGGACTCAACACCATATTGGCATCATCATTTGAATCATGTGTACCCGTTGCTTTTGCAACGGTAATAGTACCAAAACTAAGCTGTGTCGTTTCGACTAAGTTAAAGGCGTTTTGAACAGTTAAACTCGCAGTACCTGATAAGGTTTCTGCTTGGGCGGTAGCTGCAACACCAATAAGTGAAGTAGCTAATAATGCGGTTAAAATTTTGTTATTTTTAAACATGGAATACTCCGAATAAATTTGATATTTCGATTCTGAATATTCGCAATACAACATGGATTTGCGAGATCCGAATCAAACCTCATATATCTGACTCATGTAAGATATATCGGACCATCCTTGCTCACTAAATACTTTATCGACTAATCAAAATTTTCCTATAATTTTTTTTAACTAAAGCATTGCAAGTTTATATCGAGACGATTTTCTCAGCGAGAATTTGCCCTAAAAATTCTTTTTCTCCAATCAAAGCAATACGCAAGCTACCGGGCCCTGGACGGACATAATCAGGCCAAACTATACGTTTGGTTATTACAGGAGTATCAGGAAAAAAATTAAACCCATTTAATATAGCAATTTGAGTCTCAGAATCAGAACCTAACGGTTTATAAAACGCGACTAATTTACCTGTTGTGCTCTTTTTACCCTGGCGAGATAAATTAACTACAATATGAGCCTCACCCGGAATAGGTGTTTGGGTTTGTAATTCAATTCGCTCTATTTTAGTTGACACATTTAAAGAGCCGTTGCGCAAAATTACTGGAATCGTATAACTCATTAATAAATTCAATTGCATTGCCACGCCAGAGACCGGTGATGAGTTATTACTTCGACTAGGTAACGCTGTGAAACGTAAATGCGAGCGATATTCATTGTTTTGAATATCTTTACCACGACGGGCTAAAAGCTTAATGGTTTGTCTCTGTCCAGGTTGCAGTGTTACTTGACGGGGCGTAAATCGTATGTATTTGGATGCAACCGGAAAGATAGCCGCTTGTTCGGGTGTCAATATTTCATAACCACCTTGATTGTTCACCCGCTGCTCTGCCCACTCCAAACGATACGTTTTAACCTCAGAACTAGAATTGATTAATGTCACACGCTGCACGCGATCTCGATCACCAAAGGCAATGCGAGTGGGTGAAATTAATAAACTGGCTTCAACAACACTGCTTATTGTTAATAGCAGAATGAGGACGATAATAGAATATTTCATATAATACACCTTAATATTGGACCTGAATTTGAATTGATATAGAGTAATCGGTATCTGAAAACGCAAGGCTTCCAGATCCTGATGTTTGAATCGTCCCACCTAGATTGATAATGGCCGTTCCATCGACACGAGTACGTACTGAAACAGGATGACTGATTGAAGTAAGTTGAAATTGTTCAGGTGAAACTTGCGCAGAACTAGAATTAGGCTGCAATACAAACGCATCGACAAATAATTCGGCGTTTACGGGATAGTTGGATAAACGTACTTGACCGATTTGACTCGGACTGATGATCCTAAAATGGCTAGACACGGTTAATTGACCTAAATACGATAATGAAATTGTGCCTGGTGAACTATTATCTACAACCACAATATCACCAAAATCTAAATTTTGGATAAATTCAATATCATTGCTGTAGGCTTGCATAGGCAATAGCCCAATAAGCATGCTCAACCCAAGACGCCATTTCATTACAATGTCTCACCTGTAAAGTCAGTCACGCGGCAATACTGCTTTTGTTTTTTCAACGCATAACAAATCGATTTAGCTTCAGAACGACTCACATATGGCCCTACCCGCATACTGTAGAATTGCTTATTTTTGACGACGACTTTTTGAATGACGGCGCCTTTTTCACAAAAATCAGGGAAACGTTGAACCGAATCATGCCACCCTCTAGGTAATGAATCGAGAGTATTAAATGAGGCAACATGGATCCCGTACTTCCGAGCATCGCTTTGTACCCCTAGAGGTGCACAAGTCTCGTAGCGTGTCGCAGGAAATAACCTAACTTGCGCCACATGAACCTTGCTCTTGGCATTATCTAAAATTGGATCAGTCTCCTTCAAGGGTTGCTCTGCTGCCTGCAAAGTCACGACTGGTTCTACTATTATTGCTGTTTGAGGTGAAACCGGTGCTAATGCAAAAATCGGATCAGGCTCCACAGCAGTATCACTGACATATAAAAGTTCTAGCTCAGGCTTATTGCTATGTGGATCTAATGGCACAGGTGCTGTTTGAGTGTCAGATTGAGATGCATATGCAGTCGTCACTGGCATTAAACCGGACTGTTCTGATGGAGTATTGATCTTAGCAATTTGCGAAACCATCACCTTAAAATCATTCTCCATTGCAATTAATCTATCAATAGCAGGTTTAATCGTTTTGAATTCAGCAACATGTTGATCAATCTTATCTTTTATTTCTTGTTGCTGGATTTGTTGCACTACATTAGGTTTAGTTGGCGAAATCGTTGATAAACAACCCGATAAACTTATTAGCAGTAATACCCCCATAACTTTCCAGCACAGCGCTATTGGAGTGGTAGATTTAGTCGTATATTTCATCTTTATTTCCTCTTTACTTATTCAATATAGCTTCGATGAGTGATCACTTCACACTCGATCCCATATTGAAATAACACATCACATTGACTGGTTGCTTTAGTTTGATCTTTACTGAAATAAATACTCAACAAATTACTTTGGTCATTCTCAGAACGAAAAATATAAGGTCTGACATTTCTTAAAATGCTGGGGAAAGTTTTATTTAACACCGCCCAGAATGCATTTAGTACATCCGCAGATGCAAACTCCCCTAGCGAGACAACGTAACGTAAATTAACGTCTTGATAATGTAACGTGAAATCATTCCCACTAGATAGCTCACCAGATTGTTGCAACGTGACAAATTGACGAGGTTGTGGTTTAAGTTTGTTAGCTTTTAAATACTCATGTTCAATCTCAATTTCATAATCACCCGGTAACACATCCGTAAATAAGTAATAGCCATCATATTCACTCACAACACTCCCGTATTTTTTACCATCCTGGTTATATAGGGTAACTGTAATATTAGAAAGGGTATTTTGTTGACCAAATTGATCATAAACAAATACGCTCCCTTCCACTTCACTTGCATAAACAATCGGAATGTCTGCTGTATCAATAAAACCACCTCGCGGGGTGACAGAAAACCCTTTTTTTAATGGCATCATGAAAGGATCCGGTAAACTATCCCTCGTTAACACAATATCGGTCGGAAAGTTATCGGTAAGATTATCAATAACCGCCATTCCTTGGTGGTCTGAATATCCTTTATTAAAGGCTTGAACGGCACGGACTTCTACTTCGGGCAATGGCGTTTCGCCTACATCAAAGCGTCCATTCATATTACTATCGTGAAACACATTAAGTACTAATGTGCCATTATTAGCGAATCCACTTCTCTTAAATAAATACGATTGTGAAAGTGGATTATAGCCTATCCCAAAACGCATATTCAGCCCAGCAGTGAGCCCGGTTTGTTCAGAATAACCAAACGTAGAATCAACGGAAAAACCATTTTTACGCCAGCGCATATTTAGATCTAACGCATCATTTTTATGTTCTATAGCATGAGATAAGGTTAAGCGAGCCGTCAGATCATCGGTGAAGCTTCTGCTTAGTTGTAAATTTAACGATTCAGGATCAAGTGCTCTATTGAGCATGAAATTCGACTGAAATCGCACAAAGGTTCGACCAAAATTCCGCTGTAAGCCAAGGTTAAAAGTATGCTTAGATACATTTTCGATCGAACTAGTATTGTCAGTTTGTAAATTTAGCTCGGTATTAGTAAACGTTAAGCCCGTATTAACGCGGGTTCCTAAGATATTGGTGCCGAGGTTATTGCGTAGTACCGTTTTTGCTAAACCATCGAATCCTTTGTTATATTGCAGTTCGTTTAAATAAGAGATAGGGGTATCAAACATCGGTTCAACTTGACCCGACATGGTAAATCTAAGATCACGACCCGTAACTGCGTCCTGATTAGCATTAAGCCCTCTTTGCAAGTTTGCTTGGGCTGATACTGTGTGTTTACCAAATTGAGTACGTAAGTTAGTGTTGAATTGTTGCTTATCAGCATCGTCAATCACTGCTTCAGCACCTAATAAATAAGCGTTAAAGACACGTGCATTAATGCCTAGCGAAAAGGTGTTGAGATTAATATCACCACCAAATTGATTGGCTGTTGTGGCACGAAAACTAACTTTTTCGGCAATATTTTGCCTATAAGAACCAGAGAACAAGTAACCTTGGTCAACATCTAATTGTTGGGGGTTGCGAATACTCAGTAAGGTGTCACCGACTTTATTCAACGACGCAGCATAAATGCCGTTACTATCTTGAAGTGTCCGGTCAACGGTTCGTTCAAACTGTTTTTTTTCAATTTGACCTTGAGGACCATAAAAGACAACTTCAAATGAATTTACACCATAAACAAGCGGAACATCTCGAAAATCATATAAACCATTTTCAATATTATATTGCGCGTTCAACAGTACATTATTACGATACAACTCTACATCCCAACCCGTTTGGACAGGCCCCGTAAAATTGGTGTAGTTAATATCATCCAACTGATTAATACGGGCATTAGAAACCGACACCCCAGTAGATAAGTTCGCAGTCTGAGCACTCGTTCTAACCGGCGTGATATCACCAAACTCAAATTGGGAAGCGCCAAAACCAAGAAGATCGTTATTAGCTGATTTTTTTGAAAACTTTACCCTGCCATCATTAAGCCAATCGTCTTGATTACCTGATACATAAAATTCACTGCGTAAAAAAGCAAAGTCTCGAGCACCTAATATCGAATAATTAACGATGTCATTTGTCGATGTATGTTTATAACCTATTGTTGCATCGATTGTTTGTGGTGACAGAGCTTGATAATCATTACTGCGACGTGGCAATACCGGAGTTACATTTCGTAATGAATCTTGAATTAATTGCTTTTGACGGGCTAATTTTTGCTGTAAAGGCAACGGGGTACTTGGGTAGAGCAATACATTTAATTCTGTAAAATCGAAACGTAACGATATCCCGAACCAACGCGCTAATTCATCAGCATTGATGTATATCCCATCTTCTAATGAAATATACTTATTTGTTTCTATTTCTAGTTGTTGCCCATCTATAACTAATTTTAATGGTGAGTTTGTTGTAGGTAACTGCAATTCAAAGATATTATCTTGAGAGATAAACCAGCCAGTGTATGAGTTATCCTCGAATTTAATTGGGAAATCTAACGCTTCAATAAAATCTGAGATTAAAAAGCGCGCACCGTTTTCATGTTTAATTCCGATCAACTCTGCGAGTAAGTTACCATCAACGCTGATTGTAAAAATTAATTCTTCGCCATCCGCAAAGCGATCAGCCGAGGAAATTTGTAAGTATTTGAATTGCGCTGGATCATCAAAGTCTAGGTACCGTTGATGCATTTTTTTGACTAAATCGAGCATTTGCGTCTGCTGTACTAGAGATGGAGACCCATCACGTACTTGACCTTTTGCTGCTATTGAAATAAACAATAGAGTCAACGGTAGTAGAATAAATGTATTCTTGTTTGTAAACATCACAATGCAGTAAACCTTAATGACATAGTCAAAAATATGACAAAATTTCCTGCATTGCCATAAAACGATATAGAACTAACTAATTACATAATTCCACATAATATGAAGCAATTTATAGACCAAGATTAGTAATGCAAAAGAATTGAATACGTTCCTGCATATAATCCATCTACATAATCTTTATCCTCTTCAATGGAGATACTTGCACCAACCGATAATTCAACTGTGCCAGTCGAATCCGTGTTGATAATGTCACCAGAGGTATAATGTCTGTTTTCTTGAATAGGAGTATTTGGATTTAATACTGTGAACCGAGATAGATTAAGACGGCCATTGTTTTTAGAACCATCTACGTGGATTAGTTGTGTATCGGCAGACACATCTAGTGTGAAATCAATGAAAGGTTTGGAGTTTGAAACTTTAAATAATGCTGGAGTTGATACATCAGATGTAAATTCATTACCATGAGAAATCGCATCACCGACTACCGTTAGTATCCCTCGAGGACTTAACGTTAATATATTGTCGTTAACTATCACACTATTAGTCGGATTAGATATTGAAACCGTTCCAAAATATAAAGACTTTGTTTCATGTACCGAAACAGAATTTTGAACAGTGATACTAGCAACACCCAGCAAAGATGCTGCATAACTAACACTATTTAATAGAGTGTATATGAATAAACTAACAACTATACATGCCTTGAACATAACAAATCCTTTTATGGCAGATCTGTCAATAATCTGTCAAATAATCAATAAAGGATTAATTTGCAATATTTAGACCACGTGTTAGCTTAGATAAAATTCATTAATAACACGAATTTGGGGTCGTATCCGGATTAATATCGCCAGAAACTTCATCCGGATCGATACCATGCTCAAGTAATGTTGCACGAACGTATTCAATATGGTCTAAGATCCTCTGAAAATCATCGCCATATTCATATTTATTTACTTCAATCGCCTGTGGCATATAGCTAAACGCAACCTTCAGGGCATGTAATTCATCGGCAGTCATGTTGTTTTCCTTGGTTTGATCGTCATATCAAAATATAATGTAAATGCTTGTATTAGTAAATAAACCTAACTCGAATCACAACCATTTTTATTTCCCTATGATATTAATTCCTAATCAGTAATACGTACTACACTAGAGATAGGCTAGTCATATTTGCACTAGGGATTTTTTTCGTCGTATCCCTTAAATAATACTGTTAGTACAATTATATTACAGAGATTTATCATGAATGTTTCAAAGAAACAGTTAGATGACGCTGTCTTACACAATATCATTACTCAAATTGAAGCAGACCGTCTGTACGATTTTTTACATGTCAAATCAGAAGAACAACCCAATTTTTCATTTACGCATGTTTTATATTATATGGGTGGATTAATTGCTATTGGTGCAATGACATTGTTTATGAATTTAGCTTGGGAGTCATTCGGCGGCCTAGGTATTGTCATTATTTCAATGGTTTACGTGGTAATTGGAATGCTTCTTACTAATCATTTTGCATTAAAAAACCTTGTTATACCGGCGGGAATTTGTGCCACTTTCGTAGTCTGTATAACACCATTATTAATTTATGGCATACAGCAATGGCTTGGTCTTTGGCCCTCAGACAATAATTATCAGGAATTCCACACAAAGATTGAAACTCATTGGCTCTACATGGAATTAGGCACTCTCGTGGTTGGTATATTAGTTGCCGTTAAGTACAAATATCCATTTCTAATAATGCCTATAGCGTTTACATTGTGGTATTTGAGTATGGATCTTACTGTTATATTATCCGGTGGAGATGAAGATTCAGCATTGCGCTCCTTAGTTTCTCTTTACTCTGGATTAGTGATGATTGCTGTTGCCTTCTGGGTTGATGTGAAAGCCCATCACAAAGCTGACTACGCTTTCTGGTTATATTTATTTGGGGTAATCGCTTTTTGGGGCGGATTTGCCTCTATAAAGTCAGATGGTGAACTTGATAAACTATTATTTTTTTTCGTTAATTTAGTATTAATTTTCATCGGTGTTATTTTAGTTCGAAAAGTATTTACAGTATTTGGCGCATTCGGTAGCTGTAATTATATTGGATATTTAGCCATGAACATATTTCAAGATAGCTGGCTGTTTCCAGTTTCACTAACCGTATTAGGTTTGGGTGTCATTTATCTGGGTATTATGTGGCACAAACATGAAATAATGATAACTAAAAGGGTACGTTCTTTCCTGCCTCAATCGATACGAGATCTATTACAAGATAAGGTTTGATGATACTTTATTTCAAGCATATTTACTAAACCTAACTGTCCGTTCTGTATTAAAGCTAAAGCGGAACTCAGTGCGTGTTTCGGTAAAAACAGTCAGTCATTTCGGTTTTATCCGATCGCTTCATAA